>Ga0209317_1000074_pt1 | contig 140668 bp, 136 predicted proteins | sample RifGroB2_FD_183994 | JGI IMG/M metagenome (GOLD analysis project Ga0209317, IMG submission 183994) | Soil microbial communities from Rifle, Colorado, USA - Groundwater B2 (SPAdes) (version 2) | ecosystem: Environmental > Terrestrial > Soil > Unclassified | place: Rifle, Colorado | collected... | reverse complement strand
GCTTTTGTCTCGGGGCTGGGAGTACAAGTGGCGAGGTTGAATGATCTTCCGGGGAGTTGTGCGTTTGGCAGGGACTGTGGAAAATTTCCGGAGCAGCAAAAGTTCCCCTCCCTCAGATACCTCATTCCGGCCCAGTTCAGCGCCAGGGTTGCGGTCTGCACCGCTTTCGCGCGATAGGCGTCACGCTCGGCCTTCTTCGCGAAGGCGCCGGACATTACGGCGTAGATCAGGTCATGATAGCGGGTGCCGGCATCCTTGATTTCCGTTCCGTGAGGAACACCCTCCGGCACCTCCTGGTAAAGGGAATGCGAGATGAACGCATCGCCAATGCCGATGAGGTGAGTGGCGAGTTCAAGATGGGGCAGGTTGATAAAACTGGTATCGAAGACGCTGATCGGGTTGATGGACTCCGGCATAGCTAGCCTCCAAGGAATTCGTAATGGTTAAAGTTTGCTAACATTACCGCCCCGCTCGCCGCCTGTCAAGTAATGGCCGCGCTCGGGGGTTCCTCGAGTTTCTCTTCACCTTCGCACGAGGGGGACATTGACTTTCTTGACTTACTTTTCACTTGCGCCGAGGAACTCAAGGAACTCAAAGGCGTCCGCTTCCCGCCGCAAGGTGAACAACCCCCATATTGGGAACTGTTCGGGTTTTACGATGATATTTTGGGGGAGTTGCCCGGATTGGTCGCCCGGGAGTGATAGAATGACGCGATAAGCAGCTGACTAAGGGGAGAATCCTATGCCCCGCTGGAATAGCCATTGACGGCCCCTATCAGTCAGCCTATACCTCTGCAACCTGCTGTTAACCTTTTCGGGCAAAGTCATTTCAATCACCCCCTCTACCAAGGCCGGTTTCAGGTAACGCTCACTAAAGGACTTACGGTCCCGCAAGGAAAGGGCGACTTGCAACGCTTCCCGGCTCATTTCGCTTTGTAGCACTTCCAGTAAGGCGCCGACTTGGGGGGTGACTTGAGGGGTTGCTTGGGGGGTGCTCGCAACAATTGTATCTAGAATCATCCTGAGCATGAAGTCAATGAAAGGCGCGGAATCTGTTACTTTGGTACTTTCCTGTATGGCCCGGTAATACTCGTCTTGATGTTCAAAAACCAGACTCTCTACAGGGATATCTGCAAACAGGGGATTCCACCGTGCGAGGATTAGACTCTGCCACAACCGCCCCATTCGACCATTGCCGTCCGCAAACGGGTGGATAAATTCGAATTCGTAATGAAAAACGGAACTGGCAATCAACGGGTGTACCTTGGTGGCCCCCAACCAGAGGAAAAGATCAGCCATCAGTAATGGTACCCGGCTAGCCGGCGGAGCCATGTGAATTACCTGGCTGCCTGCCATCACCCCTACTCCTGCACTTCGATAACTCCCGGCATCGTCTACCAGCCCAGCCATCAAAATGCGGTGCGCATCCAACATATCCGCTTCAACTCCCGGCCGCCATGTTTCAAATCGGTCATAGGCGGCGAGAGCGTTGCGGACTTCCTGCACCTCGCGAGGCGGGGCGATGACTCGTTTCCCTTCCAGGATCGCGGTAATCTGAGCCTCGCTCAGCGTATTGCCTTCGATAGCCAAAGAACCCTGGATGGTGCGAACGCGGTTCGCCCGCCGCAGGCGCAGCGCCTTGCCCTGATCAGTGAGTATGGTCAAGCGTCCCACAACCTCGCTGATATCCGCGACAAGGTTCAGGATAGCCGTTGTGACCGTGTAAGGCGGCTGATATTCCTTCTGCTTCACAGGCACCACCTCTGGCAATAAATCCCATCATTCCGGTCAAGAGCCTATCATAATCTTCATTGGAGATCACCAGTTTTGTGGTGGGTGGCTCCACATATACACAGCCAAGCAGGGAACCTGGGGGGCAAGTCTAAACTTTGGACAGGGAAGAGAAACGAGCCTTTTTTCAGGCCTCTCTCTTGAACGGCAGAACCTTCGCACCGGCCTTGAACCCGTCCAGGTAGTCCGCCCAGGTTTGCATCATCTTCCGGCGCTCGACAAGGTGGGCCGTTCGGTTGTAGGCGCGCCCGTTCGGGTCGTGAACGGCATGTGCCAGCTGTTGCTCGATGCTGGCCCCTTGGCCAGAACCTCTACTGGAAGTGATTCTTTCTAAAGGCGAGGCCGGAACCGGATTTCAGATATTTCTCGAAAGCTGCAGCTTTTGCTTCGTCAACAAAGGCGTGATAGGTGATTATTTTCCAAGGACGAAATTTAGCGGTATGGGTGGATTGCCCGGCGTTGTGGGCTGCCAGCCTTGATTCTACATTCCATGTCAGGCCGACGTAATGCTGATCGGGGTGGGAGATACTCTGAAGCAGGTAGACGTATCTCATGCGCGCCTCCGGCTGAAGGATGGGGTAAGGGGCAGCAGCCGGACGGCTGCTGGGGACAACGCTTTTATTGTACGCGGGAGTTGGGTTATGACAACCTGCGCTATCCGCCTGCGCTAAACGCTTGCTGCGCAAGCAGCTACGGTGGAGCTACGGTGGAGCTACGGTGGATAAATCGTCAAGGATTTAGCTTGGTTGAGCTGACGCCCACCTTCGCATTACGCCTGCTGACGCAGGCTGCTACGGTGGACAACCTCCGCAATCCACCTGCGCTAAGCGCTTGCTGCGCAAGCAGCTACGGTGGATAATAACCGCCTGCGCTAGGCGCTTGCTGCGCAAGCAGCTACGGTGGATAAAACGTCAAGGCTCCGGCCGGCACTGGCGTGCCAACCGAAGCCTTGGCGGAGGTTGGTGGAGGTGGCGGGAATCGAACCCGCGTCCAAAGAATCTACAAAAATAACGTCTACGAGCGTAGTCTTCTTGTCCTTGCTCAATTCGGATGGTGGCGACAGGTAGACCCTTTCCACTTCTCCTACTCTAGTTATGTTGTTACTCTCTAACTAGTAAAACGAGGCCTTTCTGGTCTGCTTCTGTTGACGGGCGAAGGGTTACCAGATCGCCATCTACCCTCTACCCCGCATAACCCTCCGTTGGGAGGGATATGACTTTACGCTGCTACTGCACCTGCAAAGGCGTAGTTGTCAGCGGCGAAGAAACCTGCAATTTTTTCGTTTGCATTTATTTGCTTTGGGCTTGATATAGGGGCCAGCCCACCCCTGCTCGCTGTTAAATCCTTTAATCCTCTGTCGAAACCTTTACACCCCCTTAAAATCTACGTTCTACGTTCTACGTTCTATGTTCTACGTTCTATGTTACTTAGTCCCGGCGGCTTCTCTCTTTCAGACCGGCTACTAGGTCTCTCTGCATGTCTTTCTGCTTCAGCGTTTCACGCTTGTCGTAGTTGTTCTTGCCCTTGGCCAACCCCAACTCGGCCTTTACCTTGCCGTCCTTGAAGTAGATCCGAAGCGGTATCAGCGTGTACCCTTGCTCCCTGATCTTGGAAAAGAGCTTGACGATCTCGGCCTTGTGCAACAGAAGCTTGCGCATCCTGTCTGCATCGTGGTTTTCCCTGTTGCCGAAATCGTAGGGAAGTATGTGGAAGTTGTGTATGAAGGCTTCGCCGTTCTTGACCATGGCAAACGAGTCGTTCAGGTTGGCCTTGCCGCAACGCAGTGACTTTACTTCGGTCCCCTGCAACACAATGCCCGCCTCAAAACGGTCCTCTATGAAGTAGTCATGGAAGGCCTTCTTGTTATTGCAGATAAGCTTTTCACCCATAGATAGTGATAATACCAGATTACCCCGCAAAATAACAGGGCAAATCTCGCACCCCATCCACTCCCCGGCGGATGAGGGAGAAGAGAAAACTGCTACCGCAGCGGGAGACCGCCGGGACAATGGCAGCTAAGGCCTCGGGAAGCTTTCGCCGGCCAGGTAGACTTGCTCCAGCCGTCCATTTGCCAAAAGGGCTGCATACGGGTCATCGCCGCGGCCGGATGCGCCGCCCGAGAAGACCAGGAAGTCTCCCCTCTTGCCGGGCTCAAGGGAGCCGGTGCTCGCCTCGATGCGGAGCGCACGGGCGCCACCCAGGGTCGCCATGGCGATCAGTTCCCCGGCGCTGAAGGTGTCGGCCGCTATCTCTTGCAGGTAGCGCATCTCGTCCCAAAGCGAGAGGGTGTCGTTGCTGGCCAGGGAATCGGTGCCGAGCGCGAGCGGTATGCCGGCGGCTTTCAGCAGATGATGCGGCGCGCAGCCGACGAAGAGATACTTGTTGCTGCGCGGACAAAGGACCACCGTCACCCCGCGCTCCTTCAGTATCGCGACGTCGTCCGGGGTGACGTGCACGGCGTGAATCGCCAGGGTGGCGCTGTCCAGCAGGCCGAGCCGGTCCAGGTAGCGGGTGGAGGTGGTCCGCATCGGGTGAGGCAGATACTGCTCCCACTGCGCCATCGGATAGAGCAGCTCGGCGATGTCGCCTGTCGTGTCGTGCATGAAGGAGGCTTCTTCGGCAGTCTCGGAGAGGTGCACCGCTTTCGGTATGCCGAACCTTTTGGAGAGCTCCTGCACCCTGTTGAACAGCTGCGCGGAGACGGTGTGCGGAGTGTGCGGGGAGATGCCCGGCAAAAGCCCCCGCGGCATGCACCGAAGTGCCGTCTCGATCTTTTCCAGCAGCGCCTCGCAGTGCATCGGGTCTTGTCCGATGGCCTCCAGGAAGAGCCTCCCGGAAAGCGGGGCTCCCGCCAGCAGCGGGACCAGGGAGAAGTCGGAGAGGATGTCGCCTACCGCCGTGGTCCCGGACTCGATGCTCATGCGCACCCCTTCCCGGACTGAATGCTCCAGTTCACCCGGGTGCAGTGCGCGCTTGATCTTCACGACCTGCTGGATCCATTGCACGTAGGTCTTGGGGAGGTAGTCCAGCTCCTTGCGCACCTTCCAGGACGGGAAATGGGTGAGCTCCAGGTGGGTGTGGGCGTTCACCAGCCCGGGCATGATGGTGCAGCCGGGGAGATCGGTGACGGGTGCCCTGCCGGCGGCGCGCAGCTCGTCCACGGTGCCGACCGCCACGATGCGGCCGTTTTCCACTGCGACAGCTCCACCGGCTATCGGGGGAGACGAGACGGGCAGCACATATGATGCGGCGTAGATCTGCATGGCTTCACACCCCAACCGGTTCGTTGTTGCTCTCAAACAGTATAGCTATGGACGGCTCTCAATGGCAAGCGGTGACAGCAGTATAAGGTGAATGGCTCACCATGGCAAGCGGGTGTCAGTCGCCCCACACCACCCTGATGGAGATGCTTGGGAATCGCCAGACATTGCCGCTAGCGGCAACGGTCCTCGGAGAAACAGCAACAGGGATGAAAGGTTTCCCTCCCATCCCTGTTAAAGATGACTTTGCAATCCCGGCCGCTCTAGTTCTTCCAGTGCACGCTTTTGAGCGTCGCCTGGCCGGCTACTTCTTTGCGGCTCTCCAGCATCTGGTTCTTGCCGTCGACGAAGACCAGTTTCGGCTCGTGCACCAGCGCCTCGGCGTTGGACATGCTGACGAAGCTCGCGATGATCACCAGGTCCTGCGGCGCCACCATCCTGGCCGCGGCGCCGTTGATGCAGATGACGCCGGAGCCGGGCTCCCCCTCGATGGCGTAGGTCTCGAAGCGGCTCCCGTTGTTCACGTCCCAGATGCAGACGGCCTCGTAGGCAACGATGTCGGCGGCCTCCATCAGGTCCCGGTCGATGGTGATGCTCCCTTCGTAGTGCAGGTCGGCACCGGTCACCGTCGCCCTGTGAATCTTGCTCTTCAGCATCTTCCTGTCCATAGCGTCTATTCCTCCCCCAGGATGCAGTTGTCTATCAGTCGTACCGCGCCGACCCGCACGGCCAGTGCGAGCAGCGTTCTTTCATCACAGTGTTCCAGCGGGGCCAGGGTATCCGGATCCCTGAATTCGAGGTAGTCGAGCTCGACCCCCTGCTCCGCCTCGATCACGGCAAGCGCGCCGCGGCGCAGTGCGGCCACGCTGCGCTCTCCCGCCCGGAACGCCTGGCGCGCGCAGGCTATGGAGCGCGACAGGCAGAGCGCCCTGCCGCGCTCGGCGGCTCCCAGCTTCGCGTTGCGCGAGCTGAGCGCGAGCCCGTCGGCCTCACGCACGATCGGCATCCCCACGATCTCCAGGTCCATGTTCAGATCGCGCACCATGCGCCTGATCACGGCCAGCTGCTGGAAATCCTTGTTCCCGAAGATGGCGACCCTGGGGGCGACGATGTTGAAAAGCTTGGTGACGACGGTGGTCACGCCGCGGAAATGGCCGGGGCGGCTGGCGCCGCAAAGATGCGCGGTGAGCTCTTCCACGTTCACGTAGCTCTGGTACCCCTCGGGGTACATGTCGGCCGCCTTCGGGGCGAAGATCACGTCGACGCCGGCCTCGAGCGCCACGCGCTTGTCGCGCTCCAGGTCGCGCGGGTAGCTGTCCAGGTCCTCGTTCACCCCGAACTGGGTCGGGTTCACGAAGATGCTGACCACGACGGTCGCCGCCCGTTTGCGCGCCTCCAGCATCAGGGAGGCGTGTCCCTCGTGCAGGTATCCCATGGTGGGGACCAGTGCGATCTCGCCGCGCCTGTCGCGGGCGAACTGCTGCATCTTTGCTACGGATTCAATCAGTATCATTTGAAGGAGTGCCTCTCTTCGGGGAAGGTTCCGCCCTTGACGTCGGCGATGTAGCTCGACACCGCCTCGCTGATGATGGGCGCCAGTTCTGCGTAGCGTTTCACGAATTTCGGGGAGTACTTGGTGCAAAGGCCCAGGATGTCGTGCAGCACCAGCACCTGGCCGTCGCACAGGGGACCCGCGCCGATGCCTATGGTCGGTATGGTGAGCTCGGCGCTGATCCTGCCGGCCAGCGCCATGGGGATCCCCTCCAGCACGACGGCGAAGGCGCCGGCGCGCTCGACGGCGCGGGCATCCTCGAGGAGCCGCTCCGCCTGCTCCTCGCTCTTCCCCTGCACCCTGAAGCCCCCCATGCGGTGCAGCGACTGCGGGGTGAGCCCGATGTGGGCCATCACCGGGATGTCCATGTCGGTGATCGCCTTGATGCTGTCCGCCACCTGCACGCCCCCCTCCAGCTTCACGGCGGCAGCACCCCCCTCCTTGATCAGGAGCCCGGCGTTGAGCCGCGCGCTCTTCAGATCGACCTGGTAGGAGAGAAAGGGGAGATCGGAGACCACGAACGCCTTGGGGCGCGCGCGCAGCACCGCCTTGGTGTGGTAGATCATCTCCTCCATGGTGACCGGGAGGGTGTTGTCGTAGCCGGCGACGACGACGCCGACCGAGTCACCCACCAGGATCATGTCGATGCCGCAGCCGTCCATGATGCCTGCCGTGGGAAAATCGTAGCAGGTGAGTACCGCGATCCGTTCCCCCTCCGCCTTCATGCGCTGGAAATCGAGCACGGTCTTTTGTTTGTGCATAGTCTCTGCTCCAGTACTTTTAAATGCCTTTTCGTATACCGCGCAACCAAACGGCGGATCGGCGGGAGAAAAACCCCGGGATCGACGACCCCATCCCCATCCCTGCCCTCCGCCTGAAGGGAAGGGAGTTCCCTGAAGCAGAACATGACGGCGGCGGCTTCAGGTCATCGAAACGCCGGTCGTTCGGGCAAAAAAAAACGTCTCCGGTTAGGAAGACGCTGTAGATTAGACGCTGCGCGCAGATCGGCACAGGCGTTTACCAGCTATCGCTTCCCGTACCGGTTCTTTGACGAATCCAGGCGGTATGTCATCGTTGCCGGTGTCCTTTTGCGGCTCCACTTCACTGTAGCGGGCCAAACACCGTTAGAAAACTAACACAATCGGGGTGGCAAAGTCCACCTTTTTTTACTCGGCGCTCGCCCTCATCTGCTCGAGTTCCTTGACGACGGCGCCGCTTTCCTCCTGGCGCAGTTCCATCCCTTCGAAGATGGCGTCGGCCATCTTGGTCACCGACTCGACCGCCCCCTTGATCTCGGCGCCGTCCACGGTCTGCCTCCCTGCCGACGAGGCCATGTCGTGGCTCATCCCCTTCACCTCTTCCAGGGCGCGCGCCACGCTCTTGGTCGCCTGCGCCTGCTCCTTGGAGGCCTTGAAGATCTGCATGGTCATGGAGCTCACGTCCTCGATGGACTGGGTCACCATCTGCACCGAGGTGGCCTGCTCCTCGGTGGCGAGCTTGATCTGCTGCGTCATCTCCAGGGCGTTATGGGAGCTCTCCAGGATGCTCGCCAGCGACGCTCCGGTCTGGTGCCCGAGCTTCACCCCCTTTCTCACCAGCTCCTTGGTCACCGTCACGTTGTCGGCCGCGGTGCGCGACTCGGTCATGATCTCGTCGATGATGCCGGTGATCTCGCCGGTGGAGAGCCCGGTCTGCAGGGAGAGGTTGCGGATCTCGTCCGCCACCACGCCGAAGCTCTTGCCGTACTCGCCCGCCTGGGCCGCGATGATCGAGGCGTTCAGCGCCAGCAGGTTGGTGCGCTTGGTGATGTCGTTGATGACGCTGATGAACCCCTCGATCCGGCCGCTGTTGGCGCTCAACCGCTTGATCCCCTCGTAGGAAAGCTCCACGGAGCGCTGGATCTCGGAGAGCGACTCCACCGTCTCGCGCACCACGACGCTGCTCTGCTCGGCGTGATCCTTCACCTTGGCGGAGAGGTCGTGCGAGTGCACCGTGTTCTTCTCCACCTGCCGAAGCGAGGAGGTGATCTCTTCCATGGCGGAAACCGATTTGTACACGGAATCGGAGAGCGCGTCCATGTTGCGCGTGATCTGGTCGGTGGCGATGGAAATCTCGGCCGCGGAGACGCTGGCGCCGTCCACCGACTCCATCACGCCGTGGGCTGCGGAGTCGATCTTCAGCGTGCCGCTGGCAAGCGAATCGGCGGCGCTCTTCAGGCGGAACAGGTTGGCGGAATACCTGTCGCGGTTTTGCAGGAGTTCCGAGAAGGTCTTGCCGAGTTCCAGGGTGAGCCGGTCGATGGACTGCAGCAGGCTGATGCGCATGAAGGCCGCCGCCGCCTGGTCCGCAAAGAGCCGGATGGTGTCGACGTCGGTGTCGTTCAGGGCGCGGTGGCTCTTCTTGTTGTCCAGTCCGAAGACGCCGATGGCCTCCCCTTTGAGCACGATGGGACAGAGGATGAAGGTGGTGGAGCGTAGCGGCTCGATCATGTTGAAAGGGGGCTGCAGCAGGTAGTCGTGGGGGTACTTGGTGATGTTCTCCACGAAGTAGACCTGCTTCTCCCTGAAGGACTTGTAGATGACGCCGGAGCGGTGGTCCAGGGGGAGGGTGACCTCGGGGCCCACCGGCGTCTCGTTGCCGGCGGTCGCCGCGAAGAACAGGTGCTTTCTCTCGGGGTCCGCCATCAGGACGTTGACCCGCTCGTACCCCAGCACCTCGTGCAGCCCCTCGACGCAGAGCGCTAGCACGTCGTCCTTGCGCACGGACTTCTGGATCCTGCTCCCTATCTTGTGGAAGTTCTTTATGTTGTTGTCCAGCACCTTGTAGCGGTTCTCGAAGAGTTTCTTCTGCGAGTCGACCTCCTGGACCAGGAGGTCCAGCTCCGCCCCCTTCCTGTGCAGCTCGTCCACCGCCTTGCCGATGTAGTAGCCGAAGAAGGCGAGCACGCAGGCGGTGCCCCCCCCCATGTAGAGGTAAAGGGCGATCCCCTGGCCGGAGCGGGTCATGTCCGAGAAGATCTGCTCGGAAAGCGGGACGGCGGGGTCGGAGAAGAACAGCAGGCGCAGCACCGTCCACCCTACCGGCGCCGAGATGCCGAGGAAAAAGCCGATGAACGCGTACAGCTTGCTGCGGTTGGCATCGGCGATCATTTTCATCATAACTAAGCCACCTCTTGTGCGCCCCCGAGGCGCCGTGATAGCGGCGTCCGGGGAATTTTGTGCAGTCTAAGGCAGACATTAGCCAAAGTCAACTGTATCCTTCACCTTCGCTACCTGCCGAGCATAATGCCGAGCGCTTCGGCATGCCGCACCATCTCCCCCGCCGGGTCGATCAGGTTCAGGCTGCGCACCGCGTCCTCGATGGGGACCGAGGTGATGTGCCTCCCTTTCAGGCAGGCCATCTGTCCGAAGGCGCCCATTTCGATGAGTTCCACCGCCTTGACGCCGAACCTGGAGCCCAGGCAGCGGTCGAAGGTCGAGGGCGAGCCGCCGCGCTGCAGGTGCCCCAAGACGGTGACGCGGATGTCCATCTCCAGAAAGCCCCCAAGCTCCCGCGAGATCTGGTCCCCTACCCCGCCCAGCCGCTCGACCACCGATTTGCCGCCGGCGGGCTCCCGCACCACGCGGTCGCCCCCTTTCGGCAAGGCCCCCTCGGCCACCACGATCACGCTGAAGCGTTTGCCGCGCCGCCCCCTTGCCACGATGGCCGAGCAGACCTTCTCGATGTCGTAGGGGATCTCCGGGATCAGGATCACGTCGGCCCCTCCGGCGATGCCCGACTCCAGGGCGATCCAGCCGGCGTAGCGCCCCATCACCTCCAGCACCATCACCCTGTGGTGGCTCTCCGCCGTCGAGTGCAGCTTGTCCAGCGCCTCGGTCGCCGTCTCCAGCGCCGTGTTGTAGCCGAAGGTGACGTCCGTCTCCAGGAGGTCGTTGTCTATGGTCTTGGGCACGCCGACGATCGGCACACCGCGGCGCATCAGTTCCTGGGCGATCTTCAGCGAGCCGTCCCCTCCCACCACGATCAGCCCCGAGATGTCCAGCTGCTTGATCCGTGACAGCACCTCGTCCGAGACGTCGACCAGTTCCACCTTCCCTTCGCGCATGATGGGGAAGCTGAAGGGGTTTCCCCTGTTGGTGGTGCCGAGGATGGTGCCGCCGCGCGGCAGGATGCCGCTCACGTCGTCAAGTCCCAGGACCCGGCACTTCTCCGGGTGCAGAAAGCCGTCGAAGCCGTCCTCGATGCCGATCACTTCCCAGCCGCGGCCGAGGATGGCGGACTTCACCACCCCGCGGATCACGGCGTTGAGGCCGGGGCAGTCCCCCCCGCCGGTAAGAATCGCTATCCTCTTGGTCATTTCAGGTCACCTCTATCTTGATGGTTAAAGCCGAAACTTTTCAGCCGCAAAAAGAAATAAACGGAGAAACTTTTTAGCCACAAAAAGACGCAAAAAACGCGAAAAAAAAGCTAACCCAAGCAAAGGTTTAACGCCCCCATCCCCACCCTGCCCTTGAAGGGAAGGGGTATCCCCATAGAAACGTCTTTTTTTGTGAATTTTGTGCCTTTTCGCGGCAAAGATGCGCCGTCGGTTTACAGGGGGTCCCCGACTATGGCGCCCCTTGCGGCGGCCAGGGTGGCCAGCGCCACCAGGATCGCCTTCGGCTCCAGACGGTTGCGCGCATCGGGGTCGGCGTAGGCGAGCACGATGCGCCGCTTGGGACCGATCACGAAGGTGCCGGCAATCGGCAGCTCCCACGAGTCGTCCCCGTTGAAGGCGGGAAGGTCGCTGCCGTAGGAGACGTAGAGCTCGCGCAGCCACCCGGGGACCTGGTACACCAGGCCGAACCGCCGCGCCACCGCGTTCCCCAGATCGCTCAGCACCTCGTACTGCAGGAAGTTCTTGAGCAGCGTCGCCTGGGATTGGTCCGGGCTCTGCGGTGAGATCGCCATGAGCGAGGCACCCAGCCCGAGGATCTCGTGGAGTATCCGCTGGTAGGCCCTCAGCTGCAGACTGCAGTAGGGACACCAGATGCCGCGATAGAAGGTGACCACCACGGGACCCGTTCCAAGGGCGGTGCTGAGGGTTATCGGGAGCCCCACCGCGTTGGTCAGGGTGAAGTCCGGCGCCTGGTCACCGGCTTTGAGCACGCGCCCGGTAATGCCGGAAAGGGAAAGCTCCAGGGTGGCCCGCTGCAAAAGCTCCGCCTTGTCCGGCGCCTGGGGGGGCAGCGATTGCTCCAGGCTTGATATCTGAGACCTGAGATCGGTTTCCATGTGAGTCGCCTCCGGAAAGGGTAGTCCCGCCTTTTTTTCCAGTCACCAGTCTTACGTAAATCGGCCGATAGGTCAACTGATCCTTAGCGCAACGGGGATTTCCGGGCCGCAGCGCGGAAATCGACAATTTTGACCCACGTCATAAACATTTGTGCTTGACCGCGCTATCTTCAGTTCAACGAAGCGCAAACAGGAGGAAGCAGATGGAATTCAAAAACGGTTTAGGAGATTCGGCGATTCAGGATGTGATGACGGGTTACCCGGAGGTAGGAGAAATCCTGAACCGCTACGAGATCGGTTGCGTCACCTGCAAGGTCGGCATCTGCCTCCTGAAAGACGTGGTCGCGATCCACGGTCTTTCCAAGGAAAACGAAGCGGCCATAGAAAAAGAGATCAACGATTATCTGGATAGCAGGACGGGAAACTGAACGGACCGGCTTCGATCACGACTAATAGCAAACAACCGACTAGACAACCAGAAAAATAACCTACTACAAACGGAAAAAGGAGATACAAAATGGGACATGCAGGATGCGGCTGCCAGGGGAGCATGGCTAGGGTTATCGAGAGAACCGAGACGACGGAGCAGACCACGACGGGAAAAGCGGCAAGCGAGTTGAGGCAGTGGCCGGTGCAGCTGCACCTGGTCCCGCCGACCGCCCCCTGGTTCAACGACAGCGACATACTGATCGCAGCCGACTGCGTCGCCTTCGCGCTCGGCAGCTTCCACAGCGACCTCCTGAAGGGAAAGGCGGTGGCGATCGCCTGCCCGAAACTCGACGATACCGGCCCGTACATCGAGAAACTGGCGGCGATCTTCAGGCAAAACGAGGTGAAGAGCATCACGGTCGCCATCATGGAAGTCCCCTGCTGCCGCGGCCTCGACGTGATGGTCAGGCAGGCGCTCGGCCTGTCCGGCAAGGAGATCCCCCTGGAGACGGCGGTGATCGGGGTGAACGGCGAAAGGAGGAGCTAGCATGAAGCAGGATATCACCCAAAGGCTCAAGGACGAGCACCAGCTGATACTGAGGATGCTGGCGCTGCTGGAGAAGAACGCGGCCCTGACGGCGCAGGGTTCCTTCCGCGATTACCGCTTCTACCTGGACGGCGTGGACTTCATCAGGAACTACGCCGACCGGTTCCATCACGCCAAGGAGGAGGACATCCTTTTCGAGGCGCTGATCGAAAACGGCATGCCGAGGGCGAACAGCCCGGTGGCGGCGATGCTGATGGAGCACGATCTGGGGCGCGCCTTCGTGCGGGGCATGGAGGAGGCCGCCACCCGCGCGCTGAACGGCGAGGCGGGTCAGGACGAGGCGATTGTGACCAACGCCCGCGGCTACCTGGAACTTCTGCGCGAGCACATCTCCAAGGAGGATGAGATCCTGTATCCGCTGGCGGAGCGGGTGATTCCGGAACAGATGCGGGACGGCATCGTGGCCGGATACCAGAAGGCCGGGGAGAATGCGGCAGAGGGGCTCGAGGCGCACTACCTGGCCGTTGTGGAAGGTTACGAGAGGAAGGGGGCTGCGTAGGGCCGGGTTTATCAGGATCCAGCAGCCCTGGACCCGGATAACAGCCCAAACGGCATGATCAGACGAAGGGCGTCACGGGTATCAAAACGGGCGGGGGAAATTTCCCCCGCCCGTTTTGTTTTGCAATCGGATTTTGTCGCGCCTATTCGAGGTTGTCCTCGATCCTTATGAAGTTGCTCTTGCCGCGGATCACCTCGAAGCCGTCGATCTCGGCCAGCGCCCGGCGCACATCGGCCTCGCGCGCCTCGTGGGTCATGATGACGATCGGCACCGTCTCGCTCGCGCTGCGGGCGCTTTGCACCATGGAGGCGATGCTGATCCCGCCGGCACCGAGCGCGCCGGCGATGCGCGCCAGGACGCCCGGCCTGTCGAGCGCCTGGAAGCGGATGTAGTACTTGCTGACGATCTCGCCGATCGGCTTGATGGGGAGCGTCGCCACTTTCTCGTCCAGGTAGCCAAGCGGCGCGCAGCGGCGCGAGATCCCGGCGCCCATGTTGCGGCTGAGATCGACGACGTCGCCGACGACGGCGCTCGCCGTGGCATCCATCCCGGCGCCCCTGCCGTAGAACATGACCGGACCGATGAAATCGCCGGTGAGCCTGATGGCGTTGAAGACGCCGTGCACGTCGGCCAGCGGGTAATCGATGGGGATCATGGTCGGATGCACCCGGGCCTCGATCTGGCCGCCGTCCATCTTGCCGATGGCGAGGAGCTTGATCCGGTAGCCGAACGATTTGGCGAAGTCGACGTCCTCCGAGGAGATCGAGGTGATCCCCTCCGAGTAGATGTCCTTCAGGTCGATCTTGGTGCCGAAGCAAAGCGAGAGGAGCAGGCAGAGCTTGTGCGCCGTGTCGACCCCCTCGATGTCGAAGGTGGGGTCGGCTTCCGCGTAGCCTAGCTCCTGCGCGCTCTTCAGCACGTCGGCGAAGTCCGCGCCTTCCTGGGTCATGCGGGTCAGGATGTAGTTGCAGGTCCCGTTCACGATTCCGAGCACCGTGGAGAAGCGGTTCGCCGCCATGTTCCCCTTGATGGCCGAAAGCACCGGGATGCCGCCGCCCACCGCCGCCTCGAAGAGGACCTCGACACCGTTGGCCCGGGCCGCGGCGTAGATCTCCTCGCCGTGCACCGCCAAAAGCGCCTTGTTCGCGGTGACCAGGTGCTTGCCGTGCGCCATCGCCTTGAGGGCGAAGCTGCGTGCCGGCTCGTAGCCGCCGATCAGCTCGATCACGACGGAGATCTCGGGGTCGGTCAGGACCTCGTCCGCGTTGCGGGTCAGCTGGATCCCCTCGACGCTCACGCCGCGGTCCGTGGTGATGTCGAGATCGGCGATGCTCTTGATGGAGAGCCGCGAGCCGGTCTTCTCCTCGATGAGGCTGAAGTTCTCTTTCAGCAGTTTTACCACGCCGGCGCCGATGGTGCCGAAACCGAGCAGGCCTATCTTTATCTCTTTCATAATCCCTCGCAGATGTATTTCACAACCAAGCATCGCCTGCAACCCCCCTCCCGCGGGCGGGGAGGGGGGATGGAGGCAAAGATCAAATCGGATTCGAGAGGCGCGGGCCTATTCCTTGTCCGTGACGCTGGAGGCGATCTCGTCCAGGATGCCGTTCACGAAGGAGGCGGAATCCTCCGCCCCGAACTTCTTGGCCACCTCGATCGCCTCGTTCATGGTGACGTTCTTCGGTATATCCGGCCGGTACAGGAGCTCGAATACGGCAAGCCGCAGGATATTGAGATCGACCCGGGCCATGCGCGCCATGCTCCAGTGCTTCGACTTCTCCGCGATACGGCCGTCGATCTCGGACAGGTGCGCGATCACGCCGTTCACCAGCTCCGAGGCAAAGGAGTACGCCTTGGAATTCACCTCCAGGGTCGGTTCATCCCCCTCGCCGAAACTCTCGATGATCCGCTTCAGCGCGAAGTTCGCGTCCTGCAGCACCAGGTCCTTGGAGTAAAGGGCCTGCAGCGCCAATTCCCTGCCATCTCTTCTTGTCGTCAATTACCCATCTCCCTGAACAGATTGGCCGTCTCGATGGCGGTCATGGCCGCATCGGCCCCCTTGTTGCCCGCCTTGGTCCCGGCCCGCTCGATCGCCTGCTCGATGGTGTCGGTGGTGAGCACGCCGAAGGCTACCGGCACCCCGGTGCCAAGCGAGACATGGGCGATCCCCTTGGAGACCTCGGAGGAGACGTAATCGAAATGCGGGGTCGAGCCGCGGATCACGGCACCGAGGCAGATCAGCGCGTCGTAGTGGCCGCTTTGCGCCATCTTCTGCGTGGCCAGCGGGATCTCGAAGGCTCCCGGCACCCGCACCACGGTGATCTGCGCGTCGTCGGCGCCGTGGCGCACCAGCGTGTCCACGGCCCCCTCAAGAAGGCGCTCACCGATGAAGCTGTTGAAGCGGCCGACCACGATGCCGAACCTGAGCCCTTCGGCGTTCAATTTTCCCTCTACGAATTTTGGCATATGCACTCCATGAATTAGATGTTTTCCAGCAGGTGTCCCATCTTGTCGCGCTTGGTCTTCAGATACTTGGCGTTGTTCTTGGACGGGGCGATCTCGATAGGTACCCGCTCCACGATGTTGATCCCGTAACCCTGCAGGCCGACGAGCTTCTTCGGGTTGTTGGTCATGAGCCGGATCTTCTTCACGCCGAGGTTCACCAGGATCTGCGCCCCGATGCCGTAGTCCCTCAGGTCGGCCTTGAAGCCGAGCGCCAGGTTCGCCTCGACGGTGTCCTGACCCTGGTCCTGCAGCGCGTAGGCCTTCAACTTGTTGGTGAGGCCGATGCCGCGCCCTTCCTGGCGCATGTAGAGGATGACGCCGGTCCCTTCCTTCTCGATCTGTTCCATGGCGCTGTGCAGCTGGTCGGCGCAGTCGCATCTGACGGAGCCGAAGACGTCGCCGGTCAGGCACTCGGAGTGGACCCGCACCAGGACCGGCTGGTCGCCGCGGATATCCCCCTTGACCAGCGCCAGATGCTCCAGCTTGTCGATGTCGTTTTCGAAGGCGACGGCGCGGAAGCTGCCGAACTGGCTCGGCAGCGCGACCTCGACGGACCTGCGCACCAGGGTCTCGTGCTTCAGGCGGTAGGCGACCAGGTCGGCTATGGTGCAGACCTTGATGCCGTGCAGCTTGGCGAACTTCTTAAGCTCGGGCATGCGCGACATGGTGCCGTCGTCGTTCATGATCTCGCAGATGACGCCTGCCGGCTCGAGCCCTGCCAGGCGGGCGAGGTCGACCGACCCCTCGGTCTGCCCGGAGCGGACCAGCACGCCGCCGTTTTTGGCCCGAAGCGGGAAGATGTGACCGGGCCTGGCCAGATCGGCCGCAACGGCCCCGGGGGCTACCGCCGTCAGTATCGTGTGGGCGCGGTCGGCCGCCGAGATCCCGGTGGTGACCCCCTTCTTCGCCTCGATGGAGACGGTGAAGGCGGTGCCGAAGGAGGAGGTGTTGGCCTGCACCATGGGCGGCAGGTCGAGCCTGTCGCAGCGTTCGGCCGTCATGGTGAGGCAGATCAGGCCGCGGCCGAAACGCGCCATGAAGTTGATCGCCTCGGGCGTCACGCTCTGGGCCGCCATGGTGAGGTCCCCTTCGTTCTCCCGGTCCTCGTCGTCCACCAGGATTACCATCCTGCCGGCCCTGATCTCCTCGATGGCTTCCTCAATGCTTGCTACAGACATGTCCATACCCCTCTTAACTCGTGATGCGAAAACAGACAAGTTTCTTTCGAAACTGTATGTCGCCGTTTGACCATTGGCTATTCGGCCGCTACGCCGGCCCCGCTGCAGGTTCTGGTCCGTTGCCTGGACCGCGCGAAACAGAAAATCCAGATCGAAGACCATAGCAAAAAAAGGAACAAAGTGGAAACGAAAAAGCCCGTTACATGAAGCCGCTTTTGGCAAGCAGTTCCATGGTGAGCCCCTCCCCTTTGTTTTCCCTCCCCCCCAGCAGGCGTTCCAGGTATCGGCACAATAGATCCGTCTCTATGTTGACCTCGTCCCCTACCCTTCTCCCCATCAGCGTGGTCTTGGCCGCCGTGTGCGGTATCACGTTGACGCTGAAGCTGTCCGGTCCGACGGAGTTCACCGTCAGGCTGATGCCGTCGATGGCGACCGATCCCTTGGCGGCGATGTACTTGGCGAAGGCGGCCGGGAACCGGAAGGAAAAGACGATGTTGCCGGACAGCTCGCGGCGTTCGGTGACTATCGCCACGCAGTCGACGTGGCCGGAGACCAGGTGCCCGTCCAGACGGTCCGACAGGCGCATGGCCCGCTCCATGTTGAGCGGCGCGCCCACCCTGAGGTTCTTGAAGGCGGTCCGGTCGATGGTCTCCGGGGAGATGTCGAAGGTGACCGTGCCGCCACCCTTGCGCACCACGGTGAGGCAGGCGCCGTTCACGGCGATCGAGGCACCGATGGCGATCTCCTCCGCAGGGAGTGACGTCTTCACTGTGAGGCTACCCGAGGCGCCCCTTCTCTCGATGCAGACCAGCTCGCCGACCGTTTCTATGAGACCTGTGAACATCTTGACCCCTTGTACTTGTAAGGCGGGACTGGGGGCTGGGGACTGGGGGTTAAGCCCCTGGCCCTTAGACCCCTTGTAAGGCGGGACCGGGGGTTAAGCCCCTAGCCCCCAGCCCCTAGCCCCTGATTTTATCGGCGTTCCCTCGATGAGCAGGTCCACGCCTACCCGCTTCACCGTCATCCCCTCGAGCTTGACGGCGTCCTTCATCAGGGCAGCGCCTTGGCCCGCGAATAGCCCCATCCCGACGCCGCCCACGAGCTTGGGCGCCAGAAAGATCATGCAGCGGTCGATAAGCCCGGCACGAAGTGCTGCTCCCGCCAGGTGACTGCCGCCTTCGAGCAGGACCGACTGCACGCCGAGCTCGCCCAGCCGGCTGAAGAGATCGGCAAGATCGACCCGGCCGTCGCTCTCACGGCAGCTTAGCACCCGGACGCCGCGGGACGTGACCGCCTCGATCCTCTGCTCGTCCCGGCAGCAGGTGGCGATCACGGTACCGGCGGCCGACTGCACGGTGAAAAGCGCCGCATGCAGCGGTATCCTCAGCGTGGAATCGACCACCACCCGCAGCGGGTCCCTGCCTCCCGGCACCCGGCAGGTGAGCTGCGGGTCGTCCTTGACCACCGTACCGACCCCCACCATGATGGCGTCGAGTTTCCCGCGCAGACGATGCACCTCGCGCCGCGCCCGGTCGCTCGTTACCCATCGTGAGTCGCCGCTTGCGGTGGCGCTCATGCCGTCCAGGGTAAGCGCGCTCTTCAGGACCACGTAAGGGAGCCTGGTCTGGATCCACTTGATGAAGGGACGGTTCAGCTCCCGGCAGGCCTCCTCGAGCATCCCGACCTCGACCTCGATCCCGGCCTCCCTGAGCATCTCGATCCCCCCTCCCGCCACCAGCGGATTGGGATCGACCATCCCCACGTAGACCCGCGCGACCCGCGCCGCGATCAGCGCCCTGGCACACGGTGGCGTCTTGCCGAAATGCGCGCACGGCTCCAGCGTCACGTAGGCGTCGGCGCCCGCGGCGAGTTCCCCCGCCTCGTTGAGCGCGTGGACCTCCGCATGGGGGGTACCGGCCTTCCTGTGCCAGCCGCGACCGACGACCTTGCCGTCCCGGACGATCACGCAGCCGACCGCGGGGTTGGGAGCAGTCTTCCCCGCGCCGCGCCGGGCCAGGGCAAGGGCCTGCCGCATCATTTTCAGGTGTGCATCGGACATGGGACCCCGGCTACTTCTTCAAAAGGTCCTGCAGCTCCAGCATGAACTCGCTGATATCCTTGAAGGAGCGATAGACCGAGGCGAACCGGACGTAGGCCACCTGGTCGATGCCGTGCAGGTCGGACATGACCCACTCGCCAAGCGTCGTGGTCGGCACCTCTTTCTCGCCGCTTTCCTGCAGGCGGGTCTCCAGCCGGTCCACCAGCTTCTCGATGGTCTCGACGGAAACCGGCCGCTTCTCGCACGCCTTCTGGATGCCGGCGATCAGCTTCATCCGGTCGAAGGGCTCGCGCCTGCCGTCCCTCTTGGTGACCAGCGGCAGCACCTCCTCGACCCGCTCATGGGTGGTGAAGCGCTTGCCGCACGACTCGCACTCGCGCCGGCGCTTTATCGTGGCACCACCCTTGTCGGGGCGGGAGTCGACCACCTTGCTGTCGGAAAAACCGCAGTAAGGGCATTTCATGACGGCTTCTCCCCGGACTTGTCCTCGAACTTCTCGACGATCACGCCCGACTCCCGGATCATCTCCCCGGCCAGCTGGTCCGGGTAACCGCAGAGGTAGACCACCCGTTTGATCCCCGCGTTGATCACCATCTTGGAGCAGATGATGCAGGGCATGGTGTTGCAGTAAAGGGTAGCCCCCTCGATGGAGGTGCCGTGCTTGGCCGCCTGGATGATGGCGTTCTGCTCGGCATGGAGGCCGCGGCACAGCTCGTGCCGCTCGCCGGACGGAATCCCCATCTTTTCGCGCAGGCAGCCGATGTCCAGGCAATGAGAGGTCCCCGATGGCGCGCCGTTGTAGCCGGTGGCGAGGATGTTCTTGTCCTTCACCAGCACAGCGCCCACCTGGCGCCTGAGGCAGGTGGAGCGCTTCGCCACCAGGCGGGTGATCTCTATAAAATACTCATCCCAGCTGGGACGCACCATAACAGGTCCTCTCATGTGAAATTCCGTCAGGATAACCGTTTTCGCGGGCCCGGTCAAGCGGCGTGCGTCGCGGCTTCGAAAATGCTTGCCGGGAGCCGACAAAGGGTGTAAGAAGTAATGTTTTTTCCGGGACCGTCATGGGCCGATCTCCCGCAGGCGTCATTGAAAACATCATCACTCGCCCGGTTTTTCGCGTTTTTCGCATCATCTTCCAGGGAGAACAAGCATGAGTGTCACGGACAACCCGCAGATTCTTGCGATCATCATCGAGGAGAGCGGACTGCCGCGCGCCGGCGTGGCGCAGACGGTGGCGCTTCTGAACGAGGGGGGCACGGTCCCGTTCATCGCACGCTACCGCAAGGAGCAGACCGGCGAACTGGACGAGGTGCAGATCCGGCAGATCGAGGACCTGCTCGGCTATCACCGGGAACTGGCCGACAGAAAGCTCACCGTCCTCAAGAGCATCGAGGAGCAGGGGAAGCTGACCCCGGAGCTCTCCGCCCGCATCGGGCGCTGCCGCAAGAAGACGGAACTCGAGGACCTCTACCTCCCCTACAAGCCCAAGCGCAGGACCAAGGCGACCATCGCCAGGGAGCGCGGCCTGGAGCCGCTGGCCGAGCTGATCGCCCTCCAGGAGCTGACCCAGGGGTCGCCGGCCGAGGCGGCAGCCCCGTTCGTGAACCCCGAACTAGGCGTTGCCGACGCCGGTTGCGCGCTGGAGGGGGCGGCCCACATCCTGGCGGAGCAGCTGAGCGAGGATGCGGACCTGCGCGGCATGGTGCGCGACCTGACCCGCGAGCAGGGGATCTTCGCCTCCAGGCTCCTCGGCGAGGGGGTGGACCGCGAGGGGAAGTTCAAGATGTACTACGACTACCAGGAGCCGCTCAAATCGGTGCCGTCCCACCGCATGCTCGCCATGCGGCGCGGCGAGAAGGAGGCGGTACTGAGGCTCGTGCTGATGGCCCCTGAGGAGGAGATACTGGAGCGGCTCAGACTGAGGCTCGTCAAACGGGAGAGCATCTTCAGGGAAATCCTGACGGCGGTGGCCGCCGACGCCTACAGGAGGCTGATCGCACCCTCCATCGAGGTGGAGCTGAGGCTCGAGGCGAAGACCCGGGCCGACGAGGCCGCCATCGCCGTCTTCGCCCAGAACCTGAGGAACCTGCTGCTGCTCCCGCCGGCGGGGGGCAGGCGCGTGCTCGGCGTCGACCCGGGGCTTAGGACCGGCTGCAAGCTGGCCGCGCTCAGCGAGACGGGGCGCTTCTTGGAGCAGACCACCATCTACCCGCACACCGGCGGCCCCAAGGCGCAGGCGGCCGGAGCGGAACTGGCGCGGCTCGTCGAGCGCCACGACCTGCGCCTGATCGCCATAGGAAACGGCACCGGCGGACGGGAGACCGAGATCTTCGTGCGCGAGGCGCTGAGGAGCGGGGGTGTGCAGGCGGAGACGGTCATGGTGAACGAGGCGGGGGCCAGCATCTACTCCGCCTCGGACATCGCCCGCGAGGAGTTCCCGGAGCTGGACCTCACCATACGCGGCGCCATCTCCATCGGGCGCAGGCTGCAGGACCCGCTGGCCGAGCTGGTGAAGATCGATCCGAAGAGCATCGGCGTCGGCCAGTACCAGCACGACGTGAACCAGGCCCTGCTCAAGAAGGCGCTCGACGCGGTGGTGGAGTCCTGTGTCAACTTCGTCGGCGTCGACCTGAACAGCGCCTCCTGGGCGCTGCTCTCCTACGTCGCGGGGGTCTCCGAGAACCAGGGACGCGCCATCGTGCGGCACCGCGACGACAACGGCGCCTTCCCGACCCGCCACTCGCTTCTCAAGGTGGCGCGCTTCGGCCCGAAGGCGTTCGAGCAGGCGGCCGGATTCCTGAGGATCAGGGGGGGCGACAACCCGCTGGACAACACGGCGGTGCACCCGGAGAACTACGCGGTGGTCGAGCGGATGGCGGCGGACCTGGGGGTGAGCGTGGCGCAGCTGGTGGCCGACCCGGGGCTGTCCGCGGGGATCAGGGTGGAGCGCTACGTGACCGACTCGGTCGGCATCCCGACCCTCACGGACATCCTGAAGGAGCTGAAGAAACCGGGGCGCGACCCGCGCGAGCAGTTCAAGAGCGCGAGCTTTCGCGAGGACGTGGTGACCATCGCGGACCTGAAGGAGGGGATGATCCTGCAGGGGGTGGTGACCAACGTGGCGGCCTTCGGCGCCTTCGTGGACATCGGGGTGCACCAGGACGGGCTGGTGCACGTAAGCCAGCTCTCGCACCGCTTCATGAAGGATCCCAACGACGCCGTCAGGGTCGGCGAGATCGTCAAGGTGAAGGTGCTCTCGGCGGACCCCGAGCGCAAGCGGATCTCGCTCTCCATCAAGCAGGCCGAGCCGGAGAAGGTGCAGAAAGGGGCGCAGCCTGAGAGAAAGGCAAAGGGTGCCGCACCGCAGCAATCGGGGTGGGAAAAGGCGGGCTTTCGGATCAAGAAGTAACGGAACAAACCTCGCACACGGATGGGGCGGATCGGTAAAACAATAAAGGCAGATAAGGCCAGGCTTTGGGGACAACCTCAAAAACCTTGCTCTATCTGCCTTTATCCGTATGTTCCCGCTAAATCCGCGTGCGGGGTGTTAGCAGGCGCTCCTCAGGAGTTTGCGCCCCGCCCTGAACACCACCTCGATCTTACCGGCCTGGCTGGAGGCGATCAGGCCGATGCCGAAGGTCGGGTGCGTGAGCAGGATGTTGGTGCGGAACTTCCCTTCCATGCTGTAGGGGACCGCCAGATCAGGATCGAGGGGGCGAATCAGTTCCTCCCAGATCGCCTCGTCGGAGACGGCGGGCGTCTTGACCGCTTTGGCACGCGGGCTCTTGGCCACCTTCTCGGCCTTGGCTGACTTCACGGCGGCGACCTTGGGCTGCTTCACAGGACGGTGGTTGTGCTCGCTGCCGCAGGTATTGCATTTGACCCTTGCCACCACCCCCGCCACCATGGCGATGATGGTGTGGTTCAAAAGTGCCTTGCAACGCGTGCACTGCGACTCAACCGAATCTCCTGCCGTTACGACTCTTCTCTCCATAGGGCCTCCCTGACCTGTTTGCTCAAAGGAAAGAGGGTTTAACCGTTTCGGCTAAACCCTCTTCCATTCGTTATCGGAACGCGGGTGCGAACAGCCCCGCATCTGTACGTATCGTTTGGTTTAAGCGTTTAATCTGTCGTCGATGTGCCGTTGAAATATAAGGGATTTTGGCCGGATATGCAAGGGGAAAAAGCGCCGGATGCCGAGGCGGCGGCACTCTCATGAGAGAAACGCCCGCCATTTCGGGGCGAAATCAGACGCCGGAAGTTTCGAGCCGGGACGGCTCATGAAGCAGCATGCGCCAGGCGACCGTCTCGATCAGCACGCCGAGATAGGCGCCGGCGACGACGTCGCTCACGAAGTGGTAGTTGGTGGCCACCAGGGCCACGGCGAGCAGGCTCCCCGCGGCCAGGCACAAAGGGCGGCTCTTCGGGTAGAAGCGCCAAAGGGCGGCCAGGAGCGTCACCACGACGACCATGTGCCCGGAAGGAAACCCGTCGCAACCGGCCCGCCTCTGGAACCAGTAGAAGCCGTAGAGATCGGGATCATGCACCCAGCGCCGGGTGTTGTAGCGCCCGAACACGAACTTGAGGAAGTGCTTCACCAGGAAGGAAACCGGGGCCGACCAGGCAACCAGCTTGGCGAATCTGGTCATCTCGTCATAGATCCCTTTTCTTTTTCGCACCCGGTAGATCGAGAAGGCGGCGAGGGTGGTGCAGAGCACCACCACCAGCAAAAGGTCCGGGAGATCGGAGGTCCATTTGGACCAGCGCGAGCTGGCGTAGAGATGGTTCTTGACGAAGAGCGCCACGGGGAGGTCGACGAAGCTGACGCTAAGAAGGGTGAGCGCCAGCGCCAGCAGGGCGCCGCCGATCCATTTTTGTCCTGTATTGCCGCCGCGGTTCGACATGATCCCCCTTGGGATGGGTGGTGCGAGTTGCATCCGGGTAAAACTATCACATGCCGCTATTAATATGAAGTCGAAACTCGCGACGCCATTACGGGACCACCCTGGCTGCGGGGGTCCCGTAATGGGCCTGCGTCTCTACCGGTCTTGCGTCTCTACTGTTTCCCGCAGCTGCCGCCGCTGCAGTCGCAACCATGGCAGTGCCCCTTTTTCTTCCAGAGCGAATGATACAGAAGGTATCCGGCAAGGGCAAAAAGCCCTGCCGCGATCAGGTAATCGGTCCATCCCATGTCAGCCTCCCAGACCCAGCAGCGTACCGACCTGGTACACCAGAAGCGCCATGCCCCACGCCAGCGCCGACTGGTAGCCGAAGGCTACGCCGAACCATTTCCAGGAGCCGAACTCCTGGCGCATGGCGATGGCGACCACCACGCAGGGCATGTACAAAAGCACGAAGACCATGAAGGCGTAGGCGGTGAGCGGGGTGAAATCCTTGCCCACCATCGCCTTCAGGGATGAGTGGTCCTCCGTCTCCTCGGTGGAGATACTGGTGATGCCGAAGTTGGAGACCACGTTTGCCACCGATTCCCGGGCCGCCTTGCCGAAGCTGAGCGCCACCTCCTTCAGATCGTCCACAAACGGCGGTTTCTCGTCCTTGGCCTTCTTCTGCGGGGCGTAGATCTCCCCCATGGTGCCGACCACGATCTCCTTGGCGATCACGCCGGTGATCAGCGAGGAAGCCGCCTGCCAGGTGCCGAAGCCCAGGGGAGCCAGTGCCGGCGCCATGACCTGCCCGGCCTGCCCGAGGTAGGAGTCCTTCTTGTTCTCCACGCCAAAGGGGAGGTTCAACAGGAACCAGACGATGATGGAGACGGCGAAGATGTAGGTGCCGGCCTTGATCAGGAAGTGCTTCCCCTTCTCCCAGGTGTGCAGGCAGAGGCTCCGGAAAGAGGGCATCCGGTAGGGGGGGAGTTCCATGATGAAGATGGGGGCGTCACCCCGGAACAGGGTCTTCTTGAATATGGTGCCCATCACGATGGCCAGGAGTATCCCCATGACGTAGAGCGACCAGATCACGGTGCCGGCGCTGTCGGGGAAGAACATCGAGGCAAAGAGAACGTAGACCGGCAGCCTGGCGCCGCACGACATGAGCGGGATGAGCAGCGCGGTGAGCGCCTTGTCGCGCGGGTTTTCCAGGGTCCTGGTGGCGTAGATGCCGGGGACGTTGCAGCCAAAGCCGAGCAGCATCGGGATGAACGACTTGCCGTGCAGACCGATGGCGTGCATGGCCCGGTCCATCACGAAGGCGGCCCGCGCCATGTAGCCGCTCCCTTCCAGGAAGGTGATGAAGAACATCATCAGGAAGATGACCGGCACGAAGACCAGCACGAAGCCGACCCCGGAGATGACCCCCTCGGTCGCCAGCGACACGGTCCAGTCGGGCGCGCCGATCGCGCCCATGAGCGAAATGGCCCAGTGCTTGAAGGGGCCGGAGGCCATGGCGTCGATCCAGTCCCCGAACGGCTTGGACAGGTCGAAGGTGAGCTTGAACATGAGCCACATGGCCGCCAGGAAGATCGGGATGCCCAGGAAGCGGTTCAGGACCACCCGGTCAATCTTCTCGGTGAGCTCGGTCTTTTTCAGTTCCGGCTTGCGCAGCACCTCGTGGGTGAGCCCGGTGGCCTGGGCGTAGCGCGCCTGCGCCATGATGGACTCGATGTCGTCGCCGTGTCCCCGCTTCAGATGGTGCAGCGCCTCATCCAGGGCAGCGGTATTGGTGAAACCCGTCTGCTCCAGCACATGGCTGTCCTGCTCCAGAAGTTTCAAAAGAAGCCAGCGCCGGGGGTATCTCTCCAAAAGGGCGGCATGCCCGTCCTTTAGCGAGTCGCACATAAGAGACGCCGCAGACTCGATGTCCACCCCGTAGTTGAGCTGGCGCGGCGCCCTCTTCCCGGGGTGCTGCGCCGTTTCCAGGACCGCCTGCAGCAGTTCGTCCAGCCCGCTCTTCTTGATGGCCGACGTGGGGACCGCGACCACGCCAAGCATCTGCTCGATGCCGCGCACGTCGATGGCGTACCCTTTCGCCTGCGCCTCGTCGAAGATGTTCAGGGCGATTACGACCGGGATGCCGAGTTCCAGGATCTGCACCGTCAGGTAGAGGTTGCGCTCCAGGTTCGTGCTGTCGACCACGTTGACGATCAGGTCCGGGCGCTCGTGCACCAGGTAGTCCCGGGCGACGATCTCCTCCTGGGTGTAGGGGGAAAGCGAATAGGTGCCGGGGAGGTCGACGAGCCGGATCCTCGTGCCGCGGTATTCGAAGGAGGCCTCCTTCTTCTCCACCGTGACGCCTGGCCAGTTGCCGACATGGAGCCTGGAGCCGGCGATGGCGTTGATCAGGGTGGACTTGCCGGCATTGGGGTTGCCTGCGACGGCGACCGTGATGACACGCTTTTCCACCGGGCGCAGTTGCGTGCGCTCCCGGTTCTGCGTGCCCGCCGCATTCGGTGCCGCAGCTCCCTGGGCCTGCACGTTCATGCCGTCACCTCCACGCCGATCGCCTCGGCCTCGCTCTTGCGCAAGGAGAGGTTGTAGCTCTTGATCCGCACCTCGATCGGGTCGCCCATCGGTGCGACCTTCTCCACCTTCACCACCTCTCCCACCAGCACTCCCATATCGAGGAGCCTTCTCTTCAGTGGCCCCACCGATCCGATGCCGGTTATCCTCCCCTTTTCTCCGGGCTTAAGCCGCGCCAGATTCATCGCCGTACCTCCTTTATCATTATCTTCATGGCGAGGCCGCGATCCAGCGCAAGCCGTGATTCGCCCACTTTCAAAAGTATCGGGCCGCCGCCGTTATTGAGCATCTCCACGGTCCGGCCGACCCTGATCCCCAGGTCCTCCACGCGGCACCCGCTCCTTGCCCTTTCCCCGCAGCCCGCCCCGGTGCCCGGAGTCCCCGGGGTCCTGATTTCGAGTATCTCCCCGGCCTCGCCTGCGCCCAAAAGTCCCAATGGCATCATCGTCGTTACTCCTTATTGATTTCCCGATACGAACGCTATTGGCCTTGGGCGGCAAAGCACTCCAGACAGTTCCTGAAGGTGCAGACGCCACAGGCGTGATGCATGATGACCGGGATGTTATGGGCCTTCGCCACCTGCATCGCCTCCGACTTCACCCGATGCGACACCTTGTTGGTGAAGATCACGATGGCGTCGGCCTTCTTGAGCTTGGCGGCGATGTTGGTCTGCGACTTGGTGAAGACCTGCAGGGAGATCCCTGCCCGCTGCGCCTCCTCCAGGTAATGCCGCTCCAGGCGGTCCATGCCGCCGATCAGCGCTATGCTCATCTCTTCCTCCGTGAAGCCCCATGTGTCCCGGCGCGCCCTCCCATGTGTAGTGGAGAGACGGGCCGGACACGATTTGGATATCCATTTTCATTGTGCCGCCAAAAAAACGCCGCGCCGGGCAGCGACTGCGGCTTTAGAGCGGGTAGCCGCGGCCTTCAGGCAGTCGTGCGGGTCGCGACCTGAGGCGAGCTCCCGGGAGACGAGGCAGCGGCACTCGCGATGGGTCTCGGCGAGCCTGAGGCTTTGCGCCGGGTTGCCGAAAATCTTCCAGGGCCCCTGGCAGGTGAAGGCGAGCTGCGCCCACCCCATGAAGCCGACCACGTCCTTGAGCGGATAGCCTAGGAAGACGCCGATCTCGTGTGGGAAGCCCTCCCCCGCCATCCGGCTCTCAAGCTCGTCAAGCACCTTTGCCTGGTCGGCCGGCTCCCGGTACCCGGCCTTGCCGAGGATGACGTTAACGCTTTTTTGTCCCAGCAGCGAACCGAGCGCGACCGGACAGTAGAGCAAAAGGAGGATGGAACTGCCGCGGTCGGCCAGCACCCTCACCCTGAGCCCGCTCTCCTCAAGCAGCGCCTGGCCGTGCTCCTGCCAGAGCAGGTAGAGGTTGCGGCCGCAGGAGCGGCGCTTGTTGGCGAGGCAGACCAGATTGGCGGGCTTTTCGCCCTGCAGCACCTCGGCCAGCTCAAGTACCAGAAAGGAAGCGAGGCAGTCGCGGTCCTGAGGGTAGCGCTCCGAGAACTCCTGCCAGCCGGGCCTCTTTACCGCCGCGGCGCGCACCCCGCCCCCTGCCCCACTGACTGGCTGACCGCTTCCGAAATGACCGATATACGCCATACCCCCTCCCTGTACTGATTGGTTCAGATAAACATGATCGTCCGGTACCGCAACTCCAGGCACAGAAGACCTACATACAACGGGTGCACTCGACGCTGCACCGGATGCGGCCCGAGATCGGTTTCGGGCGTGATCGGCAATGACATCCATTTTCATCGATTGGGCTTAAAAAAGGGGAAAGGAGTGGCTGGCTGCAACCTGCGAGACGCCTCCTGAAGCAAGATCAACCCCATGTAACATCTGGAAAATTGGCATAAGCGCCGAAGCGGTTGACAGATAATGAAAACTGATATCACTTATAGAGAAGATGATTTCCATTGTCAATATAAATATTCGCCTCGTCCAGAAAAAGTTTCAGCGCCGAAGCTGCGCCAGCATGTTGCAAAAGAGCACCCCCTGCTCGATCGCGTCCTCAAGCGCCACGTGGCTGTGCTGCGTCGGGCCGAACCACTTTTTGGGCATCTGCTTCTTGCTGGTGGCGTGGAAATCCTTGCCCAGCATGGTCATGGCCATGGTCTTTATGTCGAGAGCCGAGAAGCTGAAGGGGCTGCGCCCGACAAAGCGCATCAGGTACCAGTACACGAACATGAAATCGTAGGCGGCCGGATAGCCGACGAACACCGGCCTCCCCGGGAGCGCGTCGAGCCACTTCAGGTAATCGGCCATGACCGCGCAGGGGGGGTCGGGATCCTTCCGGCAGGCCTCCCAGGCCTCGGGGTGCTTGCCCCACCACTTCATGGTTTCGGGATGGCCACAGGCGTCGGGGAGCAGCTCCAGGTTGGCAGAAAAGACGGCAATCTGGGTCCCGTCGGGCTTAAAGGCTGCCGAGCCGAAGCTCAGCATCGAGTGCGGGCCGGGAATCGGGCCGTCCGCCTCCACGTCGGTGCTGACATAGATCTCAATCATGAAGCTTCTCCGCTGCCGCAATGCGGTCGCGCAGCCAGCTCGTCACCGTGCCGGGCCCGCGCTTGACCAGCGCCGTGTTCCAGTCCTTGCACAGAGGGGGCGGCAGCAAGCGCCGGACCCGGGAGCCGTCCAGCCGCTGCCGGTATCGCGCCGCATCGGCCTCTCCCGGCCTGCCGGCATCGAAGGCGAGCCAGGTCTCTCTCCCCAGCGCCACCTCGCCAAGCCAGGGAGCCCAGCGGCCGATCGTGGCGACGCAGGGCCAGCCGCAGGCGGCAAGGGACAAGGCGTCGAACACCCCCTCCACCAGTATCAGCGGCTCGGCCTGCCATCCTCCCAGCATCTGCACCAGGCCGCCTCCACCCCCAACCGTCAGCATCTTGTTTTCGCCGCGCACGACGTGCAGGTAGCGTCCGTGCAACGAGGCAAGCCGGTCGAAGCGGTCCATTACCGGTACCAGCAGTGCCGGCCGGCCGCAAAAGTCGGGGTCGAAACGGACACCGGCAGCCAAGGCCACCTGCAGCGGCACGCCGCGCCGTTCCAGGTAAGCCTCGCCCGGCGTCCCGGCCAGGAGCACGGCCCGCGCCAGGCGCTGCGCGGGGCTTTCTCCCGTCCCCGGCATGCACGGCGGATCGTCGAAACGCAGCATAGAGACCTCCGACCAAGAGATGTGGAGCTGACGGTAAATTCCTGGGATGCAGCAGACACCTCGGTCCAACTTCGACGGGTGCTGTGACAGGTGACTGAGGCAGGCCATTTTCGAATTCCGGATCCGCCGACAAGGCAACGACGACCGGCAAAGCCCGAAGCCGGCTTTCCCATGCAGGCGCAGGAAGTTAGAGATCGCTTAGCCGCGACCGTGCAAGTAAATCACACGGCGCAAAGATGTCAATATTCAGGCAGTTGGAGGCCTGTGCCGATGACGGCCCCACTTTCGGCTGCCTGACCATGGGGATACGGCGCAAGATTGACATCCGTCCATCCCGAGCTCTGTGCTAACATGGGTGACAGGGAGTCAGCAGCAATAGACACGGAACAGCCGTGAGAAAGAAGGTGACATCAATGAGAATCGCGAAAGAGTCCACCAGCAGCATGAAGTCCGGGACCACAACCAGAGGCCACAGAGGCATTTCGGTTGCAGCAAAGAACGTTTCCCAGATGAGAGGCAGGACCAATCCGAAGGGCGCTTCCGGTCACCTGGGGAGCAGCGGCACGAGTTCCTCGGCTCGGAAATCCTCTACTGGCAAAAGCTCCGGCAAGAAGTGATGCTCGACTGACAGCATGACTCACAGAAATGGATGTGACGCGACCCTGCGGCATTTGCTGTAGGGTCTTTTTTTTCGAAAAGCGGCTCAAATTGACATATTTTAATTATATGAGATCATAGGCAGGCGTTACTGACAGAGAGCTGCGCCACGAACTGTGCCCAAATGCAGATGACCTCTTCAAGATAGCCTGCAATGCCTTCTGCGTACCGGTTTTGTTGGAGGTGCCATGAACCAGGATGATCGGAATAGGGCTTATCGCGAGGGTTACCCCGAGGAGTTGGCCGCCGCAGAGGAAGAGTTACTGAGAACCTCCCGCGCAGCCCGCAACAGACCTCAGGAATTCGGCATCCGGGACTGCACGGGGGTGGGGTTGTCCGGTGGCGGCATCCGCAGCGCGACCTTTTGCCTCGGGGTTTTCCAGGGGCTTGCCACGTTGAAACTGCTGGCCGGCATCGATCTCATCTCGACGGTCTCAGGCGGGGGCTATTTCGGTTCTTTCTATACCAGGTTCTTCATGCGCAAGGAGGTGCCGGACTTCCGATACGTCGAGGAAACGCTGGCGCCCTGCGTCCCGCCCGAAAAATCGGGCAAGGCCCCCTACCAGCGCAACATCCTGAACTGGCTGAGAGAGAACGGCCGCTATCTTTCCCCCAGGGGTTCGGGTGACCTGCTGCTGGCAGGGACCGTGTTGCTGCGCAACTGGATCGTAGTCCAGATCGTCCTTGCCACCTTCTTCCTGCTGTTGTTGCTGACCGCACAGCTGCTGCGCATCCCCATGGACCCGTGGTTCCAGGGGATCGCTCTGATAAAGGAGACCGGCGCGGAAATGGTGCTGAATCTCCCAGGGGATCTGAAGCTCTGGGTAAGTCCCTTCCTGGCGCTCCCGGTGCTTCTCTTCGTCTTCTGGGCGGTGCCGCTGGGGTGGGCCTATTGGATGGTCGGGCGCCAGCCCCCGAAGACACAGTTTTTGAAACGTCCGGTTACCGGGCTGCTTTTCGTGGTCCTGTCGGCTTTTCTGGCCTTCGTGCTGCTGCCGGTCGGTACGGCCGGCGCGACCTACCGCGCTACGGCCTTGGGGGTGTTGGTCCTGTCGGCGCTCACCGCATGCGGGGTCTGCCTCAGCGAGGCGTACAGCAGGCACTCGGCAGAGGCCGAAGATCCCGCGACGGGCGCGAAATACCGGGAGTCCTTCAAGGACGACCTGAGCAGGCATTGGGTTTCCACCCAGCTGAAGGGGGCACTGGTGGCGACGCTGGCAGCGCTTGCCTTCGTGGCGCTCGATTCCCTCGGGCAGACGATCTACCTCGTGTTGCTGACCCCGGGGGCGACGCTGAAAAGCTGGGCCGGCGGATTTCTGGGCTCGCTTTTCGCCCTGGTCCCCTTCGCCACCAGGATCATGATCACCCTGCGCGGAGCCGACGGGGGCAAAAGGCCCAAGGCGTGGACCAAGATCGCCGCAGCTGCGGCGGCTTTCATCGTCATCTCGACCCTTTTGACCGCCCTGTGCGTCGCGGCGAACGCGATCGCCTGGGGGGTGAAAAGGCCTGCCCGGGCGCCCGCGGAAATCGGCAAGCCCCCCCTGCCCAAACTGTCGCAGGCCGAAATAGTCCAGGACGGCGGGCAGCCCAACAACTGGAGCCTGCGCAGCGAGGAGCCGCAGCCCGAACGGGAAACGGCCCCCATGCGCGACGAGGGCGTGCTTTGGGCGGCCTGGGGCGTATCCTTCGCGCTGTCGGTACTGCTGGGGCAGTCCTGGCCTTTCCTGAACCGCTCCACCCAGCTGCCACTTTACTCGGCGCGCCTGACCCGGGCCTACCTGGGAGCCTCCAATCCCAGGCGCTTCCAGGACGATGTCTGGGGGGAAACGGGCGGCGCGGTCACCCGGGTCATCCCCGGAGACGACATCGACATCGAGTACTACTGGCCCTGGCCGGCACCGCACGAGGAGAACTGCGCGGAGCTGGAAAAGGCCAAGGGGAACATCTACCGCAAGGGGACGCCGCTGCACCTGGTGAACGTGACCATCAACGAGACGCTGGACAGCAAATCCCAGGTACAGCAACAGGACCGAAAGGGGATCGGCATGGCGCTCGGTCCGGCCGGCATCAGCGCCGGGGTACGCCATCACGTGGTCTTCGACGGGAACAGCGAGTCGATCGCAACCTTCCCGAAGGAAGGGTTTCGCATGTTCGACTACGGCAAGGGCGCCGGCATACGGGAATTCACAGGGGAGCGGCTGCCGCTCGGGCAATGGCTCGGCATCTCCGGTGCCGCGTTCTCCACGGGGCTCGGCGCGCGGACCAACCTGGCGCTGAGCCTTCTGACCGGCGTCGGCAATATCAGGCTCGGCTACTGGTGGAATTCCGGCATCGTCCCCAGGCGGCGGATGCACAGCCAAAAGCGACTTTTCAGCCAGTGGCTGGGAGCCATCTTCACCAGGGTTTTCCCGGTGCAGTCCTACCTGCTGGACGAATACACGGCCCGCTACCACGGCACGGCGCGCCAGTACTGGAACCTGTCCGACGGCGGGCACTTCGAGAACATGGGGGGGTACGAGCTGATCCGCAGGCGGCTGCGTCTCATCATCATCATCGATGCCGAGGCGGACCCCGACTACAACTTCGGCGGCCTGGCAGAGCTGATCCGCAAGGCGCGCATCGATTTCGGCGCCGAGATCAAGTTCCTGGAAGAGCACGAGCTGAACCGGGTGATGCCCGAGGGTCACCGGCACTGCTTCAGCGCGCTGAAAAACCTGCGCAGGGGGAAATGGGTCGAGGAGCAGCTCCCCCCCATCGATAAAAAACAGGGGAAGCGGCAGACCATCGATCCGGTCGATCACCGGCGCCACTCGCTGGCCCACGCCGCCATCGCCAGGGTCAGCTACGACTGCAGGGAAGAGCCGCAGTCGGCCCTCATCTACCTGAAGCCGACCATCATGGGGGACGAACCGCTGGACGTCTTGCAGTACCACGTGGAATACCCGAGCTTTCCGCAGCAGACCACGGTCGACCAGTTTTTCGACGAGGCGCAATGGGAGAGCTACCGCGCGCTGGGCGAGCACATCGCGAACCGGGTGTTCGCGGCCCCGGGGGGTGAGGATGAGACGATCTGGTGGGAGTCGCTGGTCGACAGGATACTGCAGGGAACGGCAGAGAGCGTAGAGATGCCGGAGGAGGCGATGCTGATCTAGCAGTGGTGGCAATCATCTAGCCGCGAAAAGGCACAAAAGACGCAAAATAATGACAAAAGCAGCATGCTTACAAAAGCTTTGACGAAGAAGGCGGCGCCGGGACTGTTGTGACAGATCCCGACGCCGCCGTTTTGTTGTCCGGCAACGGGGTTACGCGGTACGGGCTAGAACATCACCCGCGAGATGCCGTACGCAACCACCGTGGAGACGCCGACGCCTATGAAACCGGGGATCATGAAGCTGTGGTTCAGCAGGTACTTGCCGATCCGGGTGGTGCCGGTGCGGTCCATGTTGATGGCCGCCAGGTCGCTCGGGTAAAAGGCGAAGAAGAAGTAGGCGTAGCTGGCCGGCATCAACCCCAAAAGCAGCGGGATCGGGAGCCCGAGGGCAAGCCCCAGCGGGAGCGTGATGGCGAGGGTCGCGGCCTGGCTCTTGACAAAAGCGGAGATGCAGAAGGTCGCGATGGCAAAGGTCCAGGGGGCCATCTTCACCATGATGCCGATGTTGTCGACCAGGAACTTCTTGTTGGCGGTGATGAAGGTATCGCTCATCCAGGCGATGCCGAAGATGGAGACCACCGCGATCATCCCGGCTATGAAGACGCTGGAGTGCGCGATCTCCTTGGCCTTGACGTTGGCGCTGAACATGATGAACGAGCCGTAGCCGAGCATGACGAACTGGACCACCGTGGTCATGGCCACCGGCTTCTTGTCGGCGGTGAGCGGCAGCAGGTCCGGGAAACTGGCGAGCAGGATGATGCTGCCGACGCCGGCGAAGAAGAGCGCCACCGACATCTTCGCGCTTTTGGTGATCTTCTTGTCCAGCGTGGTGACGTCCGTATCGAGCGCCTGGCGGAAATCGGGGTCCTCGAGGCGGGCCTGGAATTCCGGGTCCTTGTCCAGGTCCTTGCCGCGGTTGAAGCTCCAGGCGGCGGCTGCCAGCACGCCGATGACTCCGGCCGGCATGGTCACCGAGATGATGTCGATCAGGGTGACGTGGTACCCGGCCTTGGCGGCAAAGCCCAGGAAAAAGGTGACGGCGGCCGCGACCGGGCTGGCCGTGATCCCCATCTGCGAGGCGACGCTGGAGATGGCCATGGGGCGCTCCGGGCGGATCTTGGTCTTGAGCGCCACGTCCGAGATTACCGGCAACAGGGCGTAGACCGCGTGGCCCGTGCCGCAGCAGACGGTCAGGAAGAAGGTCGAGAGCGGGGCCAGGATGGTCACGTACTTGGGATGGGCCCGCAACAGCTTCTCCGTCAACTGCACCAGGTAGTCCAATCCTCCCGCCACCTGCAGGGTAGCCGATGCCGTGACCACCGCGAGGATGATCAGCATCACGGCGATGGGAGGCTCGGAGGGGGCACTGCGAAAGCCCAGCACAAGCACCGACACGCCAAGGCCGCCGATCAGCCCCAGTGCCACACCACCTCTGCGAATCCCCAGGAGCACCGCTCCCAGCACCAGTACGAATTGGATCCAGAACATTGCCACGACAACCTCCACTCTCGGGTTAGATTTGGCGGGGCCGGGAAGGCCCGCGCGCAGTTTCTAACCGTTACCAGAGCAGGTAAGGTGCCAAAGTTGACCAAAACGGTTAAGCTATCGGAATAACAGGTTAAAGTGGTTGATTGTCGCGGGCAGGTGAGAGGAACCGGCATAACCTCAGGATATGGCGAGAGGGGGGATAACGGAAAAAATACAAGTCATTACCGGAAGTTATGGCCGCGTATAACCGGAGGTTATGGTTATAACCGCAGGTTATGGGGGTTTTTTCCCTTGTACATCAGGGTTCAGTTCTTAACTGAACGGCAGTGAGGGTGAGGGACCGACCGCGGGCAGATCGGCGCTAATCGGCCGGCTGGCGCAGCTTCAGGCGCTTGCTCAGGGCGGGCTGCGAGATGCCCAAAAGCCGCGCGGCCAGGGTCTGGTTGCCGTGGGCACGGTCCAGGGCTTCCATCACCAGGAAGGCCGCCGCTTCGCTGAAGGTGGGAAGCTCGTCGAACCCGAAAAACGGGTTCTGCTTGGCAGGGGGCGCTGCCACCGGCCCGGCCTCGGCCTGGGCGGATTCGACCGCTTTCACGAAGCAATCCATGGAGAGCATCCGGTCGCGGTGCACGCTCACCGCGTCGTAGACCATCGCCTTCAGCTCCCGGACGTTGCCGGGGAAGCTGTAGGTCGACAGGAACTGGGCCAGCCCCTTGGGGGGCGTCGGCTTCTTCTTCCCGAGGGCGTGCGCCGCCTCGGCCAGGAAGTGGTCGAGCAGCAGCGCGATGTCGCCGCGGCGCTCCCGAAGCGGCGGGATATGCACCCGGTGGGTGCGCAGGCGGTAGTAGAGGTCGCGGCGGAAGGTGCCGGCGCTCTCGCGCGCCGTGAGGCTCTGATGGGTGGCGACGATGATCCTCGCCTTGAGGCGCTTGGGGAGGTCGCACCCCAGGGGGAAGTATTCCCGCTCCTGGAGCAGGCGCAGCAGTTTCACCTGCGAGGGGATGCTCAGGTCGCCGATCTCGTCCAGGAACAGGGTGCCGTCGGCCGCCTCCTCCACCATCCCCCTGCGCGCCTGCTCGGCGCCGGTGAAGGCCCCCCGCACGTGGCCGAACAGGGTGTCGGCGAAGACCGTGTCGTCGAGCCCCGCCACGTTGACCGTGACCAGCCTGCCGCGGCAGCCGCTCAAACGGTGCGCGGCCCGGGCGAACAGTTCCTTCCCCACCCCGCTCTCGCCGGTGATCAAAAGCGGCTGGGGGCTCTTGGCCACCGCCTCCACGTAGGAGAAGAGGTCCAGCATGGACCTGTCGCCGGTCACGATGTCGGAGAACGCCTCCGGGTGGGACAGCTCCCGGGACATGAGCCGGCTCGAGATCTCCTGGTACTCGCGCCTCATCTCCACCATCCTGACCGCCCTGAGCACCCCGCCGACGATCCGGTCCTCCTCGTCCGTCTTGACGCAGTAGTCGAAGGCGCCGAGCCTCATGCAGCGCACGGCGGTCTCCACCTGGTTCAGCCCGCTCACCACGATGACCGCTATTTCCGGGTGGCGCTCGGCGATCTTCCCGAGCAGCTCCTCCCCGGTCAGATGCGGCATGGTCAGGTCGAGCAGCACGAGCCCCACCCTCCCCTGTTCCAGGATCTCCATGACCTGCCGGCTCTCGCTGCAGGTGGCGATGTTGCTGATCCCCGCCAGGGACTCCAGGGTCAGGGCAAGGGAGCCGAGCCAGGCCGGTTCGTCGTCGACCAGCAGGATCTCGAAATCGGGATAGCGGTTCTCGCTCACGCGGTTATTTCCTCCTTGCAGACCGGCAGCGCCAGCGTCACGGTGGTGCCGCTGCCGGGATTGGACTGGAATTCGAGCGTGCCGCCGTGCTCCTTGACGATGCCGGCCGACACGGAGAGCCCCAGTCCCGTCCCCCCCTGGTCCTGCTTGGTGGTGAAGAACGGGTCTGTCAGGCGCGACAGGTGCTCCGGCGCGATGCCGGTCCCCTCGTCGTGCAGCCGGAACACCACCGTGTCGCGGAACGCGTCGTGCCAGGTGGTGAGCTCGATGCCGCGGCTGTCGTCGGGGAGGGCCTGGCAGGCGTTCAGGATCAGGTTCACCAGCACCTGCTCGATGCGCTGCGCGTTGCCGCGAATCCGGGGGAGCCCCTTGCGGTACTCCGCCTTGAAACGGTTGGTCGCCTTGCGGATGGAAGGCTCCACCAGGCGCACCGCCGCCTGCGCCGTGGCGTTCAGGTCCACCAGCTCGCTGCAGTCGGTGTCGTCCCGGCGGGCGAAATCCTTCAGGTCGTCCACGATCCGCTTGATCCGCTTACCCGCATCCTGGAGCTTTTCCAGGGAGCGCGGCACCTCCTCCCTCATCCTGGAGTAGGGGAGTCCGCCGCAGGTGAAGTCGCCATTCTCCCGGTAGAAGCGCTCCAGGATCTTGGCGGCGTCGCCGTGAAACCGCTTCAGGATCGGCACCTCGAGCAGGATCAGGCCGGTGGGGTTGTTGATCTCGTGGGCCACCCCCGAGACCAGGACCCCAAGCGCGGCCATCTTGTCCGCCTGGACCAGCTGCTGCTGGTTCAGGCGCAGCTCCTCTTCCACCTGGCGCCTTTCGGCGATCTCACGGGTGAGGTCCGCCGTGCGCAGGGCCACCTGGCGGTGCAGCGTCCGGGACCAGAGGGCGAAGCCGCCCAGCAGCAGGGTAAGCGGCACCACCACGACGGCTGCGTACTTGGTGATGGTCCACCAGCCGATGCTGGTCGGCTCCACTACGCCCAGCCATTTGCTGTAGATCGCCTGGTACTGCCCGGTCTTCTGGAGAATGGCCAGCCCCTCGTTGAAGCGGGAGAGCAGCTCCGCGTTCCCCTTGTCCACCGCGTAGCAGTAGCGGTGGGCGGCGACGTTTCTCAGCACCGGGACCAGGTTGGTCAGCTTCAGCTCGCGGATGATGTACATGCCGGGGACGATGGCGACCACGGCGTAGTCGGTCTTTCCCGCGGCGAGCTGGCGCAGCGCGTCGGCCGGGGTGTCGGTCAGGGTGAGCCTGTCGCCCAGCCCCTGCCGCGCCAGGTAGTCGTGCATGATGCCGCTTCGGTGCACCGCCACCGTCTTGCCCTTCAATTCATCCAGGCTCCTCACGCCGGGCGAGCCACGGCGCGCGAAGACCGCATGGTTCACGATGGTGTGCGGCAGCGAGAAATCGACCTCGCCGGAGCGCTGCGCCGAGTAGGACATCCCCTCCAGGACGTCCACCTTGCCGCTCTGCAGGGCCTCGCGCATCTCGGACCAGCTGCCCAGGCGGAATTCGACCTTCATCCCCATCACCTCGGCGATGGCGCGGGTCAGCTCCACGTTGTAGCCGGCGGGGTTGCCGGATTTGTCGATGAACTCGTAGGGGGGGTAGTCGCGGTCGCCGCCGACGACGATGGTCCTGGTGCCGGCGCTTCCCCCCTCCCCGGCTGCAGGTTTGGCGCCTGCCGCAAAGAGCAGCAGCGCCAGTAGGGCGAACAGGGTAATCACGGGAAAAACGGAGAGACCGCGGGGGGGATCCGGCAGCGGCCCGCGGCCCTTGGTGAACCGCGGCCGCAAGGCTTCAGCGAACAGGCGGGATATGAACGATTGCAAGGTCACCATAATGGATGGTTTCTGAAACCCGCTTGTCAGGCCTTGGATTGATAGCGCTCGTGCCACAGCCGCGCCAGGTCGATCTCCTTCATCACGCCGCGCACGTCTGCCGGCTTGCCGCTGGGCACGAAGCGGCCGGTGAGCTCGGTCGCCGGGGTGAGCTCGCCTGCGGCGTAGAGCTTCCAGATCTCCCTGCCGTAGTCGGTCGTAAGGAGTTCCGGCGCGAAACGGCCGAAGTAGGCGGTCATATTTTCCACGTCGCGGGCCAGCATCCGGCTCGCGTTGTTGTTGCCGGCCGCATCCACCGCCTGCGGCAGGTCGATGATGACCAGCCCGTCGCCCGCCGCCAGTACGTTGTATTCGGAGAGGTCGCCGTGCACCACCCCGGCGCAGAGCATGAGCACGATCTCGCCGATCATGGTCCGGTGATATTGCCGGGCCTGCTCGGCCGTCAGCCGTATGTCGTTCAGCCGCGGCGCCACTTCCCCCTCGGCGTCCACCACCAGTTCCATCAGGAGCACCCCGGCGACGAAGCTGTAGACCCTGGGTACGCGCACGCCGGCATCGCAGAGGCGCTGCAGCGCGTCGACCTCGGCGTTGTGCCAGGCACCCTCCTGCTCCTTGCGACCGTAGCGGGTGTTCTTCTCCATGGCGCGCGCCTGGCGGCTGTTCCTCACCTTGCGCCCTTCCTGGTACTGCGCCTGCTGGCTGAAACTGCGTTTAACCGCATCCTTGTATACCTTGGCGCAACGGATCTCGCCCTTGGAGTAAACCACGTAGACTTCGGCTTCCTTACCGCTCATAAGCTGGCAGACCACCTCATCGACGAGGCCGTTTTGCACCAGGGCTTCAAAACTCTTTGGTATTTTCATAGTGGTTCACTATACACGGTTCTCGAAAACATTGGAACTATTCCGGGATTTTTTCCTGCTCCCGATGCCTGCCGGCCGGCGCGGCCCGGTCACGCCACTCATTTGAGCAACAGCAGCGGGCCATTAACATTAACCCTGTTGACTAGGTTGTTAACAACGACTAACATTCCTCCCAGGCAAGTTTCGTTCATTAGCCGAGCGGACCGGCTCCACCATGAAGAGCCAGGGTCGCCCGAAGCACGAGGGGCCGGAGGGATCCGGCCAAACGGGAACAAAGCGGGGACAACATGACCGAACATCTCACAGAAGAGGCTTTCCGCGTGACGATACTGACCGAGATGGTCAGCTACGAGCTTTACCGTAACGCCGTCGTGACGGTATCCGGCGGCGGCAGGCAGGTCTTTGAACGACTGGCAAGGGGGCAAGCGAAGCTGATCGATGAAATCCTGGAGCACTGCCCGGCGGGGGTGGCGGGGCTGGCCGACAAGCCGAAGGACGAGCAGCCGTGCCCGCTCAAAGGAGATTTCAAGCAGTCACCGCAGCGCAGGCTGCTCGATCATTTGCGCATGGCGATGCGCGACAAGCAGGCCTGCATCGACCGCTACGCGACCTTCGTGCGGACCTTCAGGGAGCCGGGCCTGTGCCGGATCTTCGAACTGGCCTTGAGCGGCGCCCGCAAGCAGTACGGACTCATCGTCCAAGAGTACAGGCAGGCGGACCAGAGGGTGCACAGGCCCGGTGTCGACCGGCGCTCGAAACGGACCCACCTCAGGGGAGTGAGCCGGCCTGTGCCGAACAAGCATTCTCAGCTGTTCATCTCCCTGCTCGACTCCGGCCGCCCTTCCCCCTTTTGACGCCGGCAGGGACCGTTTTCAGGCGGTCTCCACACCGGGTCACCACCGCGCAGCCGTCGCCCCCCCCGATTGAGTGATCAGAGCGCCACCAGGTTCAACAAGAAATCCCCCTGTATTCAAAGAGGGGGATTTCTTGGTTAAGGCCGTGTCGGCAGGGAAGACCCGAGGTCCCCCGCGCTGCCGAAAACGAGTCATGCCGCGCCAGCGCGTTACTCTTCGACGGCGCTCAGGTTCTCCGGATGCCCGCCCGTGCCGCTCGCCTCGGTCGAAGGGGCGCAATTGGCAGGGTACAGGCTCAGCTCGCTCTCCAGCGCATGACCCTCCGAGGCGGCGTCGACCCCGTCTAAACTACTGGCAACCCCGTCGTCACCATCGTCCCACGCCTGGGCATCGAGGGTCTTCTCCATGGTGGTTAGCGTGTCTTCGACCGTGTTCAGCGTCTCGAGCGGCTCGTCGGCATAACAGGTACCGGCAAGCAGAAGAAATAGCAGCATCGCGATAGCACGCATCACCCACCTCCCCAATGATCAGTCTTAGACATTACCATCCATTAATTTGCATTTCAATGGGTAGTAACAAAAAAATCGGGTCCCGCGCCTATGACAGTGTCCATACGGATAAATGGGACGATCTGCCTGCAGTTTCTGTCATAGATGGGGTTTGGGGGAAGGCAAGACTGTGAAAACTGCGGAAGGGATATTTCCTTGAAAGAGTTTTGCGACCGGAACAGGGCCGGCTATGACAGTATTAGATATAGAAACCTCCCTCGCCACAGGAGTGGGAGGGAGGTTTCTACGGTTCATACAGGGCAGCCGCACGGGGTGCCCCTGCATGGTTCGAACGAGCCGTTTTCCCGCTCTAGGCGAGGCGGCCGGCGTACAGCGGAAAGCGCTTCATGAGCGCGTTGACCTGCCCCTTCACCGCGACGATCTTCGCCTCGTCGCCGACGTTGGCCAGGACATCGGAGATCAGCCCGGCAACGACTTCCATCTCAGCCTCTTTCAGGCCGTGAGTGGTCGCGGCCGGGGTCCCGATCCGGATGCCGGAGGTGATGAACGGCGAGCGGGTGTCGAACGGGATGCCGTTCTTGTTCACCGTGATACCGGCCCTGTCCAGCGCCTCCTCGGCAACCTTGCCGGTCAGCTCGGTCTGGGAAAGGTCCACCAGCATCAGGTGGTTGTCGGTACCGCCGGAGGTGAGCTTGAAGCCGCGCTTCATGAGCCCGGCAGCCAGCGCCTGGGCGTTCTTCACGATCTGCCCCTGGTACTGCCGGAACTCGGGGGTGAGCGCTTCCTTGAAGGCCACCGCCTTGGCGGCGATGACGTGCATGAGCGGGCCGCCCTGGATCCCCGGGAAGATGTTGGAATTCAGGGTCTTGGCGTAATCCTCGCGGCACATGATCATGCCGCCGCGCGGTCCGCGCAGGGTCTTGTGGGTGGTGGTGGTGACGAACTCGGCGTAGGGGACCGGGCTCGGGTGCAGCCCGGCCGCGACCAGGCCCGCGATGTGGGCCATGTCGACCATGACCACGGCGCCGACCTGGTCCGCGATGCGGCGGAAGGCCTCGAAGTCGATGATGCGCGGGTAGGCGCTGGCGCCGACCACGATCATCTTCGGCTTGTGCTCGTGGGCCAGACGCTCCGCCTCCTCGTAATCGATGGTCTGGTTTTCCTTCGTTACGCCGTAGGGGACGATGTTGAACAGCTTGCCGGAGAAGTTTACCGGGCTGCCGTGGGTCAGGTGCCCGCCGTGGGCCAGGTTCATGCCGAGCACCGTGTCGCCGGGTTTCAAGACGGAGAAGTAGACGCCCATGTTGGCCTGCGAGCCCGAGTGCGGCTGCACGTTGACGTGATCGGCCCCGAAAAGCTCCTTGGCGCGGTCGATGGCGAGGTTCTCCACCATGTCGACGTAGTGGCAGCCTCCGTAGTAACGCTTGCCGGGGTACCCTTCGGCGTACTTGTTGGTGAGCACGGAGCCCTGTGCCTCGAGGACGGCCGGAGAAACGAAGTTCTCCGAGGCGATCAGTTCGAGGTTGTATTCCTGACGCTCGGTCTCATGCCGAATGACCTCCGCCACTGCCGGGTCGAATGTTTCCAGTACTGACATGTCTCTCTCCTAAAATTAACGATTGGGAAAAGAAAACGGGACTGTGCGAGTCCCGTTGTTACTTGTATGCATTTCGCAGCTGAGTTCACCGCAGCTCTTTTGCGCCGAAGCGCCCGGCAGGCGGAACCTACTTGAGCTTCAGCTCGCCCTCCAGGGCCGCGATCTTGTCGAGGCGCGCCTGGTGGCGCCCCCCGGCGAACTCGGTATCCAGCCAGGCCGAAACCATCTCGCGCGCCTTGGCGCTCTCCAGTACGCGTCCGCCCAGGACCAGGATGTTGGCGTTGTTGTGCTCCTTGGCCATGGTCGCCATGAAGACGTCGGTGGCGAGTGCGGCGCGGATGCCCGGAAACTTGTTGGCCACGATGGACATGCCGATCCCGGTGCCGCAGACCAGGATCCCCTTTTCGGCGCCGCCGGTCGAGACCCTGCGGGCCACCAGCTGCCCGAAGTCCGGGTAATCCACCGAGTCGCCGTTGCAGGTGCCGAGGTCCTCGCAGGCCAGCCCCTTCTCGCTTAAAAGGCCCTTGATGTCTTCCTTCAGTTCCAGTCCGCCGTGGTCGCTTGCAATGACTATCATGCTACACCTTCTTGAAGAGCAGCGTCGCGTTGGTGCCGCCGAAGCCGAACGAGTTGCTCATGGCGTATTCCACCCGGGCTTCACGTGCCGTGTTGGGGACGTAGTCCAGGTCGCATTCGGGATCGGACTCGGTCTGGTTGATGGTCGGGGGGACCACCGAGTTCTGCATGGCCATGAGCGCGAAGACCGCCTCGATCCCGCCGGCGGCGCCGAGCAGGTGTCCGGTCATGGACTTGGTCGAGGACACCATCAGCTTGTCGGCATGCGGACCGAACACGCTGCGGATCGCCATGGTCTCGTAGAGGTCGTTGAAGTGGGTCGAGGTGCCGTGGGCGTTGATGTAGTCGACCTGCTCCGGGTTCACCTTGGCCGTGTTGAGCGCCATCTTGATGCAGCGCGCCGCGCCCTCGCCGCCGGGGGCGGGGGTGGTCAGGTGATAGGCGTCGCCGGAAAGTCCGTAACCCACCACCTCGCCGTAGATCTTGGCTCCACGGGCCTTGGCCGCCTCGTATTCCTCGAGCACGACGATGCCGGCACCCTCTGCCAGCACGAAGCCGTCCCGACCCTTGTCGAAGGGCCTGGAGGCGCCGGCCGGGTCGTCGTTGTTGGTGGAGAGCGCCTTCATCACGGCGAAGCCGCCGATGCCAAGCGGCGTCACGGTCGATTCGGTGCCGCCCGCGATCATGGCGTCGGCATCGCCGCGCTTGATCATGTGGTAGGCGTCGCCGATCGAATGGGTGCCGGTGGCGCAGGCGGAGACGGAGGAGACGTTGGGTCCCTTCGCCCCGTACTTGATGGAGATGTGCCCGGGAGCCAGGTTGATGATCAGCATCGGGATGAAGAAGGGGGAGATCTTCTTGTACCCCCCCTCGGCGAGAGCCGTGTGGTAGCGCTCGATGGCCGGAAGCCCGCCCAGGCCGGCGCCGACCAAGACGCCCACCCGCTCCGCGTTCTCCTCGTTGATCACAAGACCCGAGTCCTCCATGGCGAAGTGGGCCGCGGCGAGCGCGTACTGGATGAAGAGATCCATCTTCTTGATCTCTTTCTTGTCGATGAAATCCTCAGCGACGAAATCCTTCACCTCGCCGGCGATCTTGACCGGCAGGTCGGCAGCGTCAAAGCGGGTGATCGGGGCGATGCCGGATTTGCCCGCCACCAGGGCGTCCCAGTTCTTGCCGTTTCCGGTCCCAAGCGGGGAAACGACACCGACCCCCGTGACAACAACTCTTCTCATACTCTGAACTCCTTGGAATCTGATCCTTCATGGCCGCCTACGGGCAACATGAAAAAGGGGAAGTAACCTCCCCCCTTGCTACTAGGTGTGATCGGTGATGTAGTCGATGGCATCCTGCACCGACTGGATCTTCTCCGCATCCTCGTCGGAAATCTCAATTTCAAACTCTTCCTCAAGGGCCATGACCAGCTCTACTGTGTCGAGGGAGTCCGCACCGAGGTCGTCCATGAAGGAAGACTCATTGGTAACCTGCGCCTCGTCCACACCGAGCTGCTCTGCCACTATCTCTTTGATACGTTTTTCGATCGAAGCCATCTATACCACCTCCATTTGATTTACTGCGACAGACGATTTTGATTAGTTCAAGCTAGCTAGTTCATAGCATGAAAAAGCAATTTTGCAAAAGGTATTTTTGGCGCCGAAAAATAAAAAGGACGCCGGTGACCGGGTCACATGTGCATGCCGCCGTTCACCGAAAGCACGTGCCCTGTGATGTAGGCCGCCCCCTCGGAGACCAGGAAGAGCACCGCGGAGGCGATGTCGTCGCCGCAACCGAGCCTCCCCATGGGGATCTGCTCCTGGAGCGACTCCTTGGCCTTCTCGGAGAGTTCCTGGGTCATGTCTGTCTCGATGAAGCCGGGGGCCACCGCGTTCACCGTGACGTTTCTGCGGGCCAGTTCGCGGGCGACGGACTTGGTGAGCCCGATCATCCCCGCCTTGGAGGCGCAGTAGTTGGCCTGCCCCGGGTTCCCCATCTCGCCCACCACGGAGGAGACGTTGACGATCCTGCCGTAGCGCGCCTTGGACATCACCTTGGCCGCCTCGCGGGTGCAGATGAAGGCCCCCTTGAGGTTCACGTCGATGACGGCGTCCCAGTCGGCGTCCTTCATGCGCAAGAGCAGCCCGTCCTTGGTGATGCCGGCGTTGTTCACCAGGATGTCGAGGCGCCCGAAGCCGGCCACGGCCTGCTTGATGAGGGCTTCCACTTCCGAGGCGACCGAGACGTCGACCTTGAGCGGCAGGGCCCTCCCCCCCGCGGCGGTGATCTCGTCCGCGGTGCGCGTAGCCCCCTCCAGCGTGGTGGCGGTGACCACGACGGCGGCCCCCGCCTGCGCAAGCTTCATTGCCACGGCCCGGCCGATGCCGCGCGACGCCCCGGTAATAACTGCCACCTGTCCGTTCAAGCTCATATCGCCTCCCCTGCCATGACCTTCACTCCCGCCGCGTCCTGGACGTTGAAGCTCACGGCCTCCTTGTCGATCCTCTTCACCAGCCCGGCCAGCACCTTGCCCGGGCCGATCTCGACGAACCTGGTCACCCCTGCCGCCACCATCTGCTGCACCGAAGCGTCCCAAAGCACCGGCGAGCAGACCTGCGTGACGAGCAGCGGCTTGACCCGGCTCGCGTCCGCGTTCGGCTTCGCCTCGACGTTGGTCACCACTGGCGTCGTCAAAGGCCGCACCTGCACCGCATCCAGCGTGTCGGCAAGCCGATCGGCGGCCTTTTGCATCAGGGCGCAGTGGAACGGCGCGCTGACCGGCAAGAGCATCGCCTTCCTGAAGCCGCGCGCCTTGGCGATCTCGATGGCGCGGTTCACCGCACCGGTGTGCCCGGCGATGACGATCTGCCCCGGCGAGTTGAAGTTCGCGGCAGAGACCACCTCGCCCTGGGCCGCCTCGGCGCAGATCTCCGCAAGGAGCTCCGGCTCCACCCCGAGAATGGCCGCCATGGCGCCGACGCCGACCGGCACGGCGTCCTGCATGAAGCTGCCGCGCGCCCGCACGGTCCTGAGCGCGTCGGCGAAGTCGAGGGCGCCCGCGGCGACCAGCGCCGAGTATTCCCCCAGGGAATGCCCGGCCACGAAGGCGGGGGCGATGGGCGACTCTTCCCTGAGCACCCGCAGTGCCGCCACGCTGGCAGCGAGGATGGCCGGCTGGGTGTTCGCGGTGAGCTTCAGATCCTCCTCGGGACCCTCGAAGCAGAGCTTGGAGAGTGAGAAGCCGAGGGCGTCGTCCGCCTCCTCGAAACTGCGGGCCGCCGTCTTGAAGTTTTCCGACAGCTCGCGCCCCATGCCCGCGTGCTGGGAGCCCTGGCCGGGAAAGATGAATGCATAGCTTGGCATAAGATACCTCATTTCAAAGAAAGTCCCCCTTTCACAAGGGGGATTCCGGGTCTTTGGCATGGGGGGCGAAACGGTCATCCCCCCAGTATGTTAGCTTCCTACCAGCGCAGCAGCGCGGAGCCCCAGGTGAGACCGCCGCCGAAGGCGTCCAGAAGGACGATGTCCCCTTCCTTGATGCGCCCGGCGCGGCAGGCCTCGTCCAGCGCGATGGGAATCGACGCGGCGGAGGTGTTGCCGTAGCGGTCCAGGTTGACGTAGACCCGGTCCGGGTCGATCGAGAGCCGCTTGCCGACCGAATCGATGATCCTGCGGTTGGCCTGGTGCGGGATGAACAGCGAGACGTCCTCGGTGCTGAGGCCGTTTGCGGCCAGCGCCTCCTGGGCCACCTCCCCCATGGCGCGCACCGCGTACTTGAACACCTCGTTGCCCTGCATGGTCAGATAGATCAGCCGGTCGTCCAGGTTCTGCTGCGAGGCGGGGTTGCGGCTGCCGCACCCTTTCTGGTACAGCATGTCCCAGTAGTTGCCGTCGCTGTGCATGTGGGTGGAGAGGATGCCGCTTTCCCCCTCGACCGCTTCCAGCACCACGGCGCCGGCACCGTCGCCGAACAGCAGGCAGGTGTTGCGGTCGCTCCAGTCCACGATGCGGGAGAGGACTTCGGCGCCGATCACCAGCGCCTTTTTGGCGCCGCCGCTCATGATGAACTTCTCGGCGGTGGAAAGCGCGTAGATGAAACCGGAACAGGCGGCGGAGAGGTCGAAACAGGCGGCGTTAGTCGCCTTGATGGTTTGCTGCACCAGGCAGGCGGTGGCGGGAAAGGGGAAGTCCGGGGTGAGGGTACCGATCACGATCAGGTCGATCTCGTCCGCCGCGACGCCCGCCGCCTCCAGAGCCTTGAGGGCGGCGGCGCTGGCAAAGGTGGAGGTGTACTCCCCCTCGCCCGCGATACGGCGCTCCCGGATGCCGGTCCTCGTGACGATCCACTCGTCGCTGGTATCGACCATCCGCTCGAGGTCGAAGTTTGTCAGCACCTTTTCAGGCAGTGACGAGCCGGTACCGGTGATCTTTGCTCGGATCATGAAGCCACCCTCTCCTTTGCTGCGTCGGGCGCCTGGGCACCCTCACGCTCGCTTGCGGCTCCGGGGAAACTCTCGTGCAGCTTTTCGGCCATATGCAAGTTGACCCCCTTCAGCGCGTAATCGTAGGCGAAGCGGATCGCGTTTTTGATCGCCTTGGGATTTGAGCCGCCGTGGCAGATCATGCCCACGCCGTTGATCCCGAGCAGAGGCGCCCCGCCGTACTCGGCGTAGTCTACAGTTTTCTTGAAATTATTGAAAGCCTTGCGGCTGAGGAGATAACCGATCTGTGACAGGAAGCTGCGTTTGATTTCGGCCTTGAGCATCTTGCCTACGGCCTCGGCGAGTCCTTCGGAGGTTTTCAGTACCACGTTGCCGACGAAGCCGTCGCAGACCACGACGTCGACGCTGCCGTTGAAGATGTCGCGCCCCTCGACGTAACCTATGTAGTTGATCGGCTTTCCCGCCAGGAGCGTGCTGGTTTCGCGGGTGAGTTCGTTCCCCTTGCTCGCCTCCTCGCCGTTGGAGAGGAGCCCGATCCGGGGGGAAGCTATCCCCATGACGAACCTGGCGTACACCTCGCCCATCACGGCGAACTGCACCAGGTGGATCGGCTTGCAGTCGACGTTGCCGCCGACGTCGAGGACCAGCGTCTTGCCGAGCGGGGTGGGCAGGAGCTGGGCGATCGCGGCGCGATCGATCCCCTTCATCCGTTTCAAAACGAACATCCCGGCCGCCATGGTGGCGCCCGAGTTGCCGGCGCTGACCACGGCAGCCGCCTCGCCCCCCTTGACCAGCTCGAAGGCCACGCGGATGGAGGAGTCCTTCTTCTTGCGCACCGCGTCGGAGGCGGAGTCGTGCATGCCAACCACTTCGCTGGCATGCCACACGGCGATATCGAGCCCGGTGCAGTCGTGGCGAGCCAGTTCCGTCCGCACCTTGTCAACGTCTCCAACCAGAGTCACCGGCACGCCGAATTCCCTGGCCGCAGCTACTGCACCTTCTACTTCAACATGAGGGGCGTTGTCGCCCCCCATCACATCGACAGCAACTCTCATATAACCCCTAGGGAGCGGATTCCGTACAGTCACGACAGCTAGCTTAAAGCACGAAGCCTACAGCTCTTCGGCCTTCAGCACCTGGCGTCCCTTGTAGGTACCGCAGGAAGGGCATACGCAATGCGGCAGCTTGGGGGCCTTGCACTGGGGGCAGGTTGAAACGGTGGGAGGGGTGAGGAAATCGTGGGCCCGCCTCATATTCTTACGCGATTTGGAAGTCTTTTTCTTAGGTACAGCCATGGTTAATCTCCTTTTTACTTTTCTATCTTGATCTTCTTCAGGGCAGCCATCTTCAAGTTCAGCTCGCCGCGGTCGCAGCCGCAGTCGCCTGCGTTGAGGTCCGCACCGCACTGCGGGCAAAGGCCGCGGCACGTCTCGCTGCACAGCGGTTTATACGGTATCTCCAGCATGACCTGCTCCGCGATCTCGGAGTCGAGGTCTATTTCGTCGCCGGTGTAGGAGGCGGAGACAAGCTCCACGTCGCTCAGTTCCACCTCCTCGTCCAGCTCCTCACCCTTGGCTTGCGTATAGAAGATGGTGAAGTCGGAGGAGACGGGAAGCCGATAGTCGGCGAGGCAGCGCGAGCAGGAAAGCTGCACGGCGCTTTGCACGCTGCCGGTCGCCCTCACGTGGTCGTACTCCCAGACCGCGCTGATCTGGGCGCGGACCGGTTCGATGAAGCTGCATTCGCCGGCCTTTTCCATCTCGGCCAGGGTCGGGTAGTGCGAGGCCGGCAACTCCTCGCTGAGGTCCACCTGTTTGTTTTTCACCTTATCGATGACTATCTTCAAAGGACGGCGTCCCCCTTTTTCAAAGTTTCTCAGTATATAGATGGAGCCAATTTTGTCAAGGTAAATCTAGAACGCGGGGCTTGGGGCCAAGGGGCTTCACCACCCCCCCATCCGGTAGTCCAGGGTCATGCCGTGGTCGGCGCGGGTCAGCGCCCCCAGGTGCTCCGCAGTCCCTTGCACCAGCATGTCGAATACCGGCGTCTTCTTCTTGGGGGGACGGATCAGCTCCGGCTCCCCCTTGATGCCACCCAGGCGTCCCGCCTCCTCGACGGCGTCCTGCAGCGTCCCGATCCGGTCGATGAGCTTCAACGAGAGGGCCTGCTCTCCGGAGAAGATCCTGCCGTCTGCAATGCGCCGCACCTCTTCGACCGGGAGCTTTCTCCCCTCGGCCACGGCCCGTATGAACTGGCCATGGGTGCTGTCGATCACACCCTGCAGCATACTCCTCTCTTCCGGCGACATGGCGCGAACCGGCGATCCCGCATCCTTGAACTTGCCCGTCTTCAGCGTGAAGGCCTTCAGGCCGACCTTGCCCATGAGCCCCTCGATGTTGGAGAACTTCATCAGGACGCCGATGCTCCCGGTGATGGTGCCGGGGTTGGCGAAGATGAGCGTTGCGGGCGCGGATACGTAGTAGCCGCCGGAGGCGGCGACGCTCCCCATGGAGACCACCACCTTCTTGACCCGGGCCAGGTTCTTCACCTCGGCGCAGATCTCCTGCGACGGACCGACCACGCCGCCGGGCGACTCCACCCTGAGGACCACCGCCTTCACCCGCTTGTCCTTTTTGAGATCGCGCAGTTGCCTGACCGTCTCCTGGCCGTCGATGATGATCCCCTTCACCTCGACCAGCCCCACCCCCTCGCCGCCGACCAGCCTATCACGGTCGCCGAACAGGGCGGTGGCGATGCCGATGCACGCCAGGAACAAGAGCAGCATCCCGCCTACGAAAACCGCGCTCCACACTAGCCACCTGTTTTTCATGCACCCTCCGGATCTGCCATCTTTGCGAGAAATAATTCCAGCCGCGCCCGACCCGTTCCATCCGGCCAGGCACCGGTTATTGTGTAAACAGCTTCGAGCGCGATTTTGCTTGTCATAACGGGCGCCAATGTCATAAATTATCAGAGCGTCGGCGCACGCCGTCTGTTTCGGGCCAGACGAAAAAATCAACTGTACATCATAACGGCGTGCGCAAAAACAAAAATAATCAGCGGCCAGCTTCAGTCCTGAGACTGACCGCAGTTGTAGAAGTATCCTGCAGGTCGCGGCGATGGAGAATGAGCAATCATGAAGCTTCTGGTAATTTCAGACAGCCACGGCAACTACCCGCATGCATTGAAGGCACACCTGTTGGCTGGTCCGGTGGATCATATCATTCATCTGGGGGACGGAGCTGACGATGCCGGCCTGATGGAACAGGTGCTGGAGGTGCCGGTGCACCGGGTGGCGGGAAACTGCGACTACGACCCGGAAATCCCCACGGACCTGACGCTGGATTTCGGCGGGTGCCGCGTCTTTCTGACCCACGGCAACAGGCTGTTGGTCAAGAACGGACTGAAGCAGTTGATCGGGAAGGGGATCGAGGTGGGGGCGACGGTTGTTCTGTACGGCCACACCCACCGGCCGGCGGTGGAATCGGCTGAAGGTATGCTGCTGGTAAACCCGGGGGCACTCAAGGAAGGGGTGCCGGGAAGCTACGCCATCCTGACCCTGGAGGGATCAGAGGCGCGCGCGGAGATCTTCGGAATTTAACGAGGCGCAGTCGGCGCCAGCCCACCGTCCCAAGTCCCGGTTCACCAGTCCCAGCCCCCCGCCGTCAGCAGCCGCAGCCGCAGTTGTGGCAGACCTTGCGGTTCTCGTCGTCCGGCGGAACAGTCTCGGGGGCGAAGGCGATACGGTTCACGGCACGCCGGATGTCCTCCAGCGGGTCGAGGCGAGGACTCTTCCCTATCACGTGACCCACGCAGACGTTGCTGATACCGTCGGAAGGGGACGCGATCCTGACCGCGTTCAGGAGGTCCGCGTAGCTTTTCACCTCGATCACCCGGCTCGCGTCGTCCGCGCGCTCCAGGACGATGCCGAAACCTGCCAGTTCCTGTGCCAGTTCCGCGAAGAACAGGTCGAAGGAGATCCCCGACAGCGCGTTTTCCCAATCCGGCCTGCTGTGCTTTTGCCCGTAGCAGGTCAGCCGCATACCTTTTCCCATCTATTACCCCTTAAATCAGGGGCTAGGGACTGGGGGGTAGGGGCTGGTAAAAAACCAGTCCGAAACGCACCCAAAGCCTAGCCCGTAACTAATCTCAATACCTCTGCCAAGCCCATTGAATCCCTAAGTCCCCAACCAGCAAGCCCGACTTTGTCTTTAGCCCCTAGCCCCGGTTCACCAGCCCCTAGCCCCCGCCTTAGCTAGCCGCCGCCTTTCTCTGCATGGAACTGAAGATCATGTCCAGCACCGCCTTTTGCTTGGCCTCGTACTTGTTCAGGACGGCCAGACAGGTCCCCATCGGGAACTGCTCGTGCAGATAGTCCGCTTCCCGCCCCGACAGGATCACGATCCTGTTCTTATCCATCCCGAGCGAGACCGCATAGTTGAAGATCTTGGTGCCGTCCAGAAGCGGCATCTCCAGGTCCACGATAAGAAGGTCAACCGTCTCCCGCTTCAAGACGGCGAGCGCCTTGAACGGGTCGGTGCAGGTTTCCACGTCGAGCAACGGATAAAGCGACTGGATCTTCTCCCGAAGCGCCTGGATAAACGGTGCGTCATCATCTACGATCAGAATCTTTCTCATCAACACCTCAACCGTATCACTTAAGAACCCGGGTCGCCGCGGAGAGCACCGGGAACGGTACGTGTAGTTCGAGCATCTTTGCCATCTTCAGGTTCACGATCAGATCGACCCGCTTCGGGGTGGCCACCGGAAGCTGGGACGCCTTCCTGCCGGCCAGGATGCGCGCGGCGTAGTCGGCGGCGACCTGACCCTGCTCTGCCGGGTCGGCCTCCATGGAGATCAGCGCACCCTTGTGCGCCGCGCCGGGCATCTGCGATATCACCGGGATCTTCAGCTCGGCCGCCCGGTGCACGATCTTCTCGAAGCCGCGGCAGCCGGCTGTGCATTCGGAGACGTAGATGCAGTCGACCCGGGCCGCGAAAAGCGAGGCGAGCGCCGCATCGATCCCGCTGGCGCCGGTCAGGTTCACCTCGGTGAGCGAAAGCCCGGACTGCACCGCGATCCTGCGCGCCTCCTTGAGCTGCACCAGCGAACCCTCCTCGCGGCTGTGGTAGATCACCCCCAGGGAGCGCATCGGTTTTAGCTCCAGCGCCGTCTTGATCAGGGTGACGAGCGGTATCTTGGAACTCACCCCGGCCGTGTTGCGCCCGGAGGAAACCATGCTCCTCGCTATCCCGGTCTCAACCGGCCCGTAGACGTCGGCAAAAACCACCGGGATGTCGTTCGCCTCGTGCAGCGCCGCCAGCGTTGCCGAGGCCCCGTAGGTGATGATGACGTCCGCGCCGATGGCGTTGAACTTCCGTATGCTGTTGGCCCAGGAGATCGGATCCGGATTGGGGACCTGCGTGATCACCTCCACGTTGCTCTGGTCGTACCCCTTGAGCACCAAAGCCTTCACGAAGGCCTTGTGCGCGTCCCGGTAACGGGGGAGGTCGCAGCTCAAAAGCGCGGCCACCAGTTTTCCGGCCGCACGGGAGTCCGACGCAGGGGCAATTGCGCATATCACCAGCAGCAGCAGTATAGTACGGATCAGTATCAGGATCTACCCCTTAGTCACCACTTCGCCGACACGCTGGCGACGACGGCGTGCACGGTGCCGTTGCCCCAGCTGTAGTCCGGGTTCTTCTCGTTGTAATCCCGTGTCGTGTATTCCAGCACGCTTGAGATGGCCTGCGTGAAGCGATATTCCCCCCGGGCCGACAGGGCGCTGATCACGGTCTGCTGCCTGGTGATGTCGCGGATGCCGGCGGTGTCGCTGGTGCCGGAAAAGAGCGTGCTCTCAGGGGTGAAGGCCGACTGCGACCGGACCTGCTGCAGCATGAGCGAGAGGTCGAGATCCTCGTTCACCGCGTAGGAGGCGTTCACGCCGAAGACATGGGACCGGCTGGAAAAATCCGTGGCGGCCTCGCTGCCCGCCACGACACCGGTGAAGAGCACCGCCTGATCCACCCGGCTGCGCAGGTAGGCGTAGTTGGCACCCAGCGTCAGCCTGTCGATGGGCGTAACCCACACGGCCAGGTTCGAGTTCTCGGTCCGCCTCTGCCGGGAGAGCAGCGGATAGGGGGTGTACCCCAAGGGGTCCAGCGGAAAATTCACCAGGAAACGCTCGACCTCGTCGTTCCACTCGCGCCGGATCACCGCGTTCGCCGTCGCCCCCCAGTTGCTGCGCGTGTAGCTCGCCAGGAACTTCCCTTCGTGCTTCTGCTGGAAGGAGGCGCCGTAGGACGGGTGGTTGGTGGTGGCGTAGCTGTAGTTGGCACTGGTGCGCAGCCCCTTCACCGGGCGGTAGTAAAGCGAAAGGGACCCGGTATGGGTGTCGGAGTTTTCCGGGAGGATCCAGGCGTTCAAGGACGGGGCGTCGGAGACGTTGTTACGCTTCAGGAACTCGGCGCGGTACTCGCCGTTGACCGAGAGGTCGTGGCGCGGCCGGTAGGAGAGCGTGGTGGAGATCACGTCCCTGGTGCTGTCGATCGCGGGCTTCACGACCTGCACCGGGTCCACGAAGTTGTTGCTGGAAACGACACCGCGGTTGCCGTGATCGAGCTCCTGGCGCCGGTACTTGACGGCCAGGGAGTACCCCTTGCTCGGCGTGTAGACCAGATCGCCGGCGGCATTGTGCAGGTTCACCCTGGAGTGTTTGACGCCGGTCGTGTCGGTGAGCCGGGAGAGGTTCTCGCGCTGGTCGACGCTGTAGGAGGCGCTCCCCACCACGCCGCCGGAGAGCGAAGTATGCAGCTTCACCGTATGGGAGATGAAACGGCTTTCGGGATCCTCGTTGTGCTGATGCACCCCCCCCACCCGCTCCGGCACGCCGTGGATGTCGTTTCTGCCGACATAATCGGCCACCGGGATGGGCTGGCGGTCGTCGAAGACCCTGACCTTGAAGTCGTAGATGACGTCCACCGGCCCCAGGTGGGCGTCGAAACCGAGGCGCCCCTGGTGGATCTGGTGCTCGATCTCGCGCGGCACCGCGTACACCGTGTTCGGCGTCCCCTCGAAGGAGGCGTCGGAGAAGCGCTGCTGGATGGTCCCCTTCTTGACGAGCCTCCAGTAGCCGAGACTTACGTGCAGCGGGTAGTTGTGCAGCCGGTACCGGAAACCGGCCCGGTCCTGGACCACGCTCACGCCGTAGTTCGCGGGGGGGTCCTGGACGGCGAGATAATCGGCGGGGGTGAGGGCGTCGGTGCGCCCCGCCTGGAAGTCGGGGGAGAAAAGCAGCTCGCGGTCCAGGTTGTGGAACAGCGATTCGGTCCTCAGGTGCAGCCGGTAGTCACCGCGGTAGTCGACCAGGAGGTCGCCGTGGTAGTCGTGCGGGTTCAGGAAGTAGCCCTCCAGCTCCAGGTTGCTGTCCCTCTGCAGGCTCCTGTAGAAGAGCCCGCCGCTTCGGCTGGAACTGAGCAGCCCGTACTCCATGGCGCGCCCGACGTAGCCGTCGCGAGCCAGGACGCTGTACCCCAAGGAGCCCCCCTTCTGTTCCAGGACCTCCACCTGCCGCTCGTCCTCGGGACGCACGGCGGCCTCCGCAGCCGACAGCTCCGCGGCCGACAGCTGCGGGTCCGGCTCCAGGGCCGCCTCCCAGAGATCTCTCTGTGCCGCGGCCGCGCCGCCCGCGCTCAAAAGCAGGAAGATGAGCGGTGAGATTATGGTCTTGGTAAGATCACGCGATCTTTTCACCGTCCGGCTCCTTTATGGGTTTCACTGGCGCAGCGTGCCCCGACCCGTGACGGCCTGGGAGGGGGTATCGGTGCCGTGGATCTGCGAATGGCAGTCCGTGCAACGGTTGAGGAAAAGCTGTTTCTGTCCCGGGGTGTTGCCGGCCAGGTGCCCCGTGTGGCACTGCAGGCAGAGAAACGGCATCGAGGCGTTCAGAAGGTTGTTGTTCACCGAACCGTGCGGGGTGTGGCAGTTCGCGCAGTTCTCGGTCAGGTCGCCGTGCTCGAAGGCGAAGGGGCCCTGCTTCTCCATGTGGCACCGGGTGCAGGTCTCCTTGGGGGAGTTTCCCTTGAGGAGCTTGTCCTGGGCCGAGCCGTGCACCTCGTGGCAGTCGACGCAGACCATCTTCTTCTCCCGGAGCGGGTGATGGGAAAACAGGGCGTTCTCCGCCCGCACCTGGGGGTGGCAGCCGTAACAGAGCTCCGCCATCTCCTCGTGGCTCACCTTCTGCTGCGGCCCCTTGTGCAGTTTGTGGCAGTCGAGGCAGCTCACGTCGTTCACCGCGTGGCTGCCGGCGTTCCAGTGCGCCAGGGTCGGGATCGAGGCGGCCGAATGGCATTTGAGGCAGATGAGGGACTGGGCCTGGGCGGGGAGGTGCCGCAGGTCCAGGAAGGTGCTGGTGTCGCACTTCTTCTTGAGCTGCGTGTTCAGCTCCCGGTCGTCGGAGAGCTGGGCGATGGCGAGGCTGCCGGGGCCGTGGCAGGACTCGCAGTTCACCAGCGGCAGGCCGGTCTCCGGCTTGATCTGCTCGCCGTGCACGCTGTGGCTGAAGTCGTCGGTGATCTTGTCGTGGCTGTGGCATTTGGAGACGCAGTTGTTGGTGCCGACGTACTCCGCGTCCAGACGCCCCACGATCATCCTCTCGTACTCGCGCATCGGCAGGATCGGCTTGCTCTGCTTGAGCTCAGCACAGGAGAGGCAGAGAAACGGCAGAACCGCCATGAGTATCCTGACTTCGATGCGGCGCGAAAGGCGTGCCAGTGCCATCTACTCTCCCCTTATGCCCTTGGTCGTCGTATAAATGAAGCCGCGCACGATGGGATTCTCGCTGCGCTTGATCTCGCGCGGGGTCCCCATCTCCACGATGGAGCCGCCGTGCATCATGGCGATGCGGTCCGAGATGTAGAGCGCGAAGTTCAGGTCGTGGGTCACGATCACCGTGGTGTTCTTGGTGGTTTCCTTAAGCTTCAGGATGGTGTTGGCCAGCTCGTCCGTGGTGACCGGGTCGAGTTCGGCGGTCGGCTCGTCGTATAGGATCAGGTCCGGGTTCATGGCGAGCGAGCGGGCGATGGCCACCCGCTTCTTCATCCCTCCGGAAAGCTCCGAGGTGCGCAGCTGCTCCTTGCCGACGAGCCCCACCATCTCGAGCTTTTCCCTGACGATCTCCCGGATGCGCTGCTCCTTGCAGACCCGCTTCTCCCTGAGCCACAGCCCCACGTTCTCGCCGACGGTGAGCGAATTGAAGAGCGCGGAGGACTGGAACACCATGGAGTAGCGGTAGTCGCGGGTGAAGGCCTGGGAATCCCCGCCGAAGATCGGGATGTCGTCGATGTAGATCTCCCCGCTGTCCGGGGTCTCCAGCTTCACGATGTGCTTCAAGAGGACGCTCTTGCCGGTGCCCGAGGGACCGATGATGCAGAAGGTCTCCCCGGCATAGATCTCCAGGTTGATATCTTTTAGCACGTGGTTCGTGCCGAAGTACTTGTTGAGCCCCTCCACCCGGATGCCGACGCCGCGCGTGTCGTGGAGATCCACCGGGCGGTTGCCGTTGTCCGGGTGAAAAAAGGAGCCGGCCAGACCATGCTTTAGCTTTGCGAACACGTTGGTCCCTTAAAAGACGGAGTTTGATGGGACAAGAGGTCCGGTGCCTTGTTATCGATGCCGGATCTCTGTCAGAGACGGGCGGCACCTTGTCATCGAAGAAACGGCGCCATAGTAACAGACAAGGGAGCCACCTTGCAAGCGGAGAATGTTTGTGACCCTTAACAATAGTCAATACAGGGAGTGATGGCTCAGATTGGCAGGCGACAAGCAGAAAAAGCGCTGTTGTGACTAAGGCGCGCGGGGAGGATGGATCTAGAAAAGGTACGGCGAGCGGTTGTTGAAGTGGCGTCTGTTGGCAAAGACATAGATGTTCAAAAGCATGAGGACCAGGGCCGCGACGATGGTGTTCAGGCGCAGTTCGTCGCCCGGCACCGGGGTGCCGGCCAGCTGCGCGTAGAGCTTCGGGGGGATCACGGCAAGGTTGACGCAGGCGTTTGCGATATCGAGCAGGTTGTAGCCGACCATGAGCCAGGCGGTGAGGCGCTGCCGCTTCAGGATGCCGATCACGAGATACAGGCAGATCATGCTGTCGGCGAAAACCAGGCGCCCGCCGGCCTCTGCCAGGTAGAACCTCCCCATGAACGGGAAGGGATCGCCGTAGCCGGAGACGGCGAGCAAAAGCGAGCAGAGGTAGATGGCGGCCAGAAGCAGCAGCGCGAAGGGGCGGCCCCCCGTTTCCTCACAGGGCACGGCCGCCCCCCCGGCCGCCGGTCAGGCAAGCGGCGGCGCGATTCAACGTGAAAGCACCTTCCTGTGCTCCTTGAGCAGGCAGCGGTCCATCACCACCTCGAGCCCGGCAGCCCGCGCCGTTGCCGCGGCGGCCTCGTTGACCACCCCCTCCTGCATCCAGACGACCTTGGCCCCCTTGGCGATGGCCTGCTCCACGATCTCGGGCAGGAACTCCGAGCGGCGGAACACGTCGACGATCTCCACCTCGCCCGGTATCTCGGCGAGGGTCGCATAGCAGCGCTCTCCCAGGATATCCTCCGCGCAGGCGGGGTTGACCGGGATGATCCGGTACCCGGCGCGCTTCAGGTACGCCGCCACCCCGTGGCTCGGTTTGGCCGGATCGGGCGACAGCCCCACCACGGCAATGGTCTGGTACCTGGTGAGTATTTCCTTTAAGTCCACGTTTCCCATGACAGCTCCCCCTTTCACCCTTTCCTCATGTCGCTCACCGCCACACAAAGGAAGATGATCACCATCACCCCCGCGATGAAGATCCAATCCGCCGCGCTGAATCCGGCCATAACTCCTCCTATTGTTCGAGTTTTTCCAGGGCGCTCTGGGCCTCGGCAAAATCCGGGTTCATACTGAGCGCCTGGCGCAGGTAGCTGCGCGCATCCCCCGCCCCCCCCATGTCGATGCAGCAAAGGGCCAAAAGGTACGGGATCTCCGCCATCGGGAAGTCGCCGGAGAAGTGGGCGTCCGACATGATGTCGCTCAGTACGGCGACGGCCTCCGGATAGGCCCCCTCCTCGCGCAGGGAGAGGGCGCAGGCGATCGCCTCGAGGTAGTCCACCGCGGGGACCCGCGGCAGTGCCCCGTTCGCGATCCGCTCCAGGCGCGCCCCGATCTCGGCTGCCGCCGTCTCGGAGACGGCCGGCAGCAGCCGGCGCCAAAGCGAGGCGGCCTTGTCGTATTTGCCGAGCAGGAAACAGACCTCGGCCTGAAGCGACACCCCCCGCGCCTCCCCGGGAGCCAGCTCAAGCGCCCGGTCCAGGTAGGCCTCCGCCTTGAACAGCGTCACGGTGGAGAGATGCAGCGCCGAGAAGCGGCACCCCTTATCAAGGAGCGTGGCGCCGATCTCCAGCGGGAAGTGGGCATTCTCCGGCTCCATGAGCGCGAAGATCTTCAGAAGCTTCACGCGCCGGTCCAGGTAGGGGACCTCGACGTCCTTCTCGCCCAGCATGATGATGTGGCTGGCAAGCTCCGAGACGTAGTGCGGGTAGCCGTCCTTGAGGAGCGCCGCGTAGCGCTGGCAGTGCAGGCAGCCCGGCTCGGTACGCAGCGCCTGGTAGATGCCGCGTCCCACCGCGTCGTAGCCCGGGAACTCCCCCGCGAGCGCCCGGTAATCCTCCTCCAGAAGCGGCAGCGGTTCGGGTCCCAGCGCGAGCGCCACCTTGCCGTCCAGACCGGTGACCACGGCGTCCCGGGGCGGTATGTAGTAGATGATGCCGGCTATGGGAGTAGTTTCTCTGTGTGCTATGGCCAAACCTCCTTAACGCTCCCTTTCCGGGAACGTGTCGACGCCTGCGTGCACGCCGACCGTCTTGTAGATGCGTACCCCGTCCCAGGGCACGTCCATGATGCCGTCGTGGATCGCCCAGCTCCTGCCCAGAACGCTCCTCTCCATCCCCGGCCGCCGGAAGGGGGTGGAGCCGTCCAGCCTCCGGAACAGCGCCCCCCCGGGGGCGAACCCCGCGTCGATCTCCTGCATGAGCCGTTTTCCCACCACGTAGTCGAAGCCGTAGCGCTCGTAGCGGATCGCGTTGTCGTAGGTGAGCGGCTCGGCCGCGATCAACTCCATGCCGAGGCTGTCGGTGAAGCGCTCCAAAAGAGGGAGGAACTCGCCGAACATCCCCATGCCGCGCCGGGTCTGGTTGGGGAAGAGCCCCGCCGCCATGGCCCTTTGTTCCTCGGCGAGGTTTCTCCCCATGGTGGCGAACAGGTTGTCGCGCCCCTCGGGGTCGAGGTCGACGTCGAAACGGGGCGCCCGCGGGTCGGAGATCTGGCAGAAGCAGAGCTCCATCTGGCCGTGGTGCGTGTCGCACAGCTCCAGGAAAAAGAGCGGGTCGCGCCCGCCCGAGATGAGGCGCGCCTCGATGCGCACCAGCCGCAGCCCCTCGGGGGCGATGATCTCCACCCGGCCGCCCAACTGCTCCAGCACCACGCGCAGGCGCACGGGCAAAAGCGAGCGGTAGAGCGCCTCCTTGTCCCGGGGCTCCAGGCGGTTGATGTCGTGGAGGGAGTAGAGCTCGACGCCCCGGCGGTCCCTCAAAACCTCATTTCCGGAGATCTTTGTCATGGTCACCGATGTGAACCGGGAAGATGTGGGCCCGCACGTAGGCGATGCTCTTCTCCACCGCGTCCAGTGCCGCGTTGCGATCGTCCTCCTGGGCCCAGTGCATGGCGTCCAGGAGCATGCGGTGCGGGAAACCGAGCTCTGCGCTCAACTTGACGAAGGACGCGGGGAGCCTTGGGGGGAGTTCCCGGTCGTTCATCACGGCCCAGGCGATGGTCCAGGCCCGGGCCACGTTCATCATGTCGTAACCGCCCCCGCCGACTGCCACCCAGGGGATCTGCAGGGCGCGCAGCTTCCTCATGATGTAGGCGTAACCGTGGGTGGTCACCTCCAGACGGGTCAGCGGGTCGGTCCTGAAGGTGTCGGCTCCCAGCTGGGTGAACAGCACGTCCGGATCGAAGGCGGCGATGAGCGGGAAGGCGACCTCGTCGAAGGCCTTCATGAACAGCGCGTCGTCCGTATGGGGCCCAAGCGGCAGGTTCACCGAGTATCCCTTGCCCGCCCCCTCCCCCGTCTCCGACTCGAAGCCGGTCCCCGGGAAGAAGTAGAGGCCGCTTTCGTGCAGCGAGATGGTGAGCACCCGGTCCGTGTGGTAAAAGGCGCTCTGCACGCCGTCGCCGTGATGGGCGTCCAGGTCCAGGTAGACCACCCGCTTCCCCCGGCAGAGCAGGTGGTTGATGGCCACCGCAGCATCGTTTAGGTAGGAGAAGCCGGAGGCCCGGCTGTGCTGGGCGTGGTGCCACCCCCCAAGCGGGTTGAAGGCGGCGGCGAACCCCTCCTCGGTCACCAGCCGCGCCGCCTCCAGGGTCCCGGAGACCCCGAGACAGGCCCAGTCGTAGACCCCCGGGAAGACGGGGTTCTCCAGGTCGCCCAGCCCGTAGCGGAAGTCGGCCCTCGGCTCGGCGGCGCTGCTGAACTCGCGCAACCGGTCCAGGTACTGCGCACCGTGGGCGGTCAGAAGCTCCTGCGCCGTAACCCCCCTCGGGCGGCGCAGCTCCATGTCCGGCAGCTCCAAAAGCCCGTAGGAAGCCATCAGGTCGTGCGCCAGACGGTAACGCTGCACCTGGAACGGGTGCTCATCGCCGTAGCAGTAGCCGCCAAGGTCGGCGCAGCTGATCAGTGCGGTCTTGCGAGACAAAGGTACCCCCCGGGCGGTTTCACCCGAACAAATCTACCCTGTGGCGCCGGACAGGTCAACCCCTAATCCTGTATATTCATTAGGCAGCGGCGCATACTTTTTAGGCAGCAGCGGGCGCCATTTTCATGAGCCGGGCAAGCGGCTGTGCGTGATTACGGTAACATAGCGGACTGGCAGGGAGTTTGCTTGTTTGGAACGCCTTCCAAAGACGGGGGGCCAATTACCAACGGAGGTAGTTTAATGAACGTGTCAACGGCGACAACACTTGCCAACAGCAGCGATGTGCTTTTTCTCATGCTCGGAGCCGTCATGGTCTTCGCCATGCACGCGGGGTTTGCCTTCCTCGAGGTCGGCACGGTGCGCAAGAAAAACCAGGTGAACGCCTTCGTGAAGATCCTCACCGACTGGTCCGTATCCACCGTGGTCTACTTCCTGATCGGCTTCCCGATCGCCTACGGCATCAGCTTCCTGGCGCCGGTCAAGGATCTTCTGGGCAACAACCAGGGCTACGACATCACCCACTTCTTCTTCCTGCTCTGCTTCGCCGCCTGCATCCCCGCCATCATCTCCGGCGGCATCGCCGAGCGCGCCAAGTTCTGGCCGCAGGTGACGGCCGGTGCCGTGTTCGCCGGGCTCAGCTACCCGCTCTTCGAGTCGCTCATCTGGGGCAAGAACGCCTCGCTGCTGCAGGACCTCTTCAAGCGGGTGGGGGGCGCCGAGTTCCACGACTACGCGGGGTCCGTGGTGGTGCACTCCATCGGCGGCTGGCTCGCGCTGCCGGCGGTCCTCATCCTCGGCCCGCGCATGGGGCGCTACCTGGGGAAAAAATCCCATCCCATCCCGATCAGCAACATCCCCTTTCTCGCCCTGGGCTCCTGGATCCTGGCCGTCGGCTGGTTCGGCTTCAACGTGATGAGCGCCGGGCACCTGGAGAAGATCTCCGGGCTGGTCGCGGTGAACTCCCTGCTCGCCATGGTGGGCGGGGTGCTGGCCGCGCTGGTCGCCAGCAAGAACGACCCCGGCTTCGTGCACAACGGGGCCCTGGCCGGTCTCATCGCGGTCTGCGCCGGCTCCGACATCATGCACCCGCTGGCAGCCCTGGCAACCGGCGCCGTCGCCTCCCTGATCTTCGTCTACGGCTTCCACATCGAGCAGGAGAAGCTGAAGATCGACGACGTGCTGGGCGTCTGGCCGCTGCACGGCGTGATCGGCTCCTGGGGGGGGATCGCCGCCGGCATCTTCGGGCAGGAGGCCCTGGGCGGACTGGGGGGGGTGACCCTGGTCTCGCAGCTCATGGGGACGGCTGCGGCCATCGCCTTCGCCCTGGTCAACGGCTTCCTGGTGTACGGCATCCTCTCCAAAACGGTCGGCATCAGGCTCACCCCGGAGGACGAATTCGCCGGGGCCGACATCGCCATCCACAACATCGGCGCCTACCCCGAGGACCACATCCGCTGACCCGTCGTCCCCGAAAGGGAGAACCATTCAGAAAGGCCCGGAAACGGGCCTTTTTTTATTTTGATATTTTTCCGGAAGCCGGTATTATCTGTCAGGTGGTGAAATAAAATTCATTACGGCAAAAGGTCCGGCCTATCATGAAAACGCCCTTAGGAGAATTGCTGGTTGAATCCGGCATCATCACGGTAAAGACCCTGGAGCGCGCCCTGACCCGACAGCAGGGGAGCGGCAAGCGGCTGGGGATCGTGCTCGACGAGATGGGGGTGATCACCCAGGAGGAGCTGATCGAGGCGCTGGCTCAGCAGTTCGGCTTCGAGACGGTGAAGGGGATCGCCTCGCTGAGCTTCCCCGCCAACCTCTTGGAACTGATCCCGCAGGAGATCGCCCTGCGCAAGCTCGTCTTCCCGCTCAAGCGGCAGGACGGGGTGCTGGAACTGGCGGTCACCGACCCTTTCGACACCGACACCATCGCGTATCTGGAGAAGCACAACGCCACCACCATCGTTCCGGTACTCGCCACCAGGGAGGACATCCTGGACGCGGTGAACCACCATTACCTGCGGGGCGAGCCGGTCGGCAACCGGACGGTGAAGATCCTCGTGGTGGACGGCTCGACGGAGATCAATGCGGAGATAGCAGGGGCGCTCAGCAAGGAGGGGTACCAGGTGCTGACGGCCAGCGACGGGGAGGAGGGGCTGCGCATGGCCTTTTCCCAGCATCCGGACCTGATCCTCTGCGAGGCGGCGATGCCCAGGATGGACGGCTACGCGCTGATGCGGGCCATCAAGGCGAACCCGGCGACAGCGGGGACCCCGATGATACTGATAACCTCGAAAACCTCCCAGGAGGAAGAGCACCGGGCCCTGAAATCCGGCTTCCACGACTTCATCGCCAAGCCGATGATGACGGTGCGCGTGGTGTCCCGCGTCAAGCGGGCCCTGGAGATGATCCAGCAGTACAGAGAGCGCCAGACGGCGCCGACCCCCTGAGCCCGACCGGCATCGGGCTCGCCCTCCCCCCGCCTTACCCGTAGCGCCCCCCGCAGCAGCAGCGGCGGTTTTGACCGCGTCACGAAAAGCGCCTGTAGCACCTCGCCCGCGAGTCAGGTCCGCGGTAAATCGCCCATGACGAGTCCGCCCGTTGCCAGCCGGACCGCGCCGACCCGCGAGCTTCCCCCATCCCCACCTCTACCCTCCCCTTTCACATGATTACTTCAGGGAGAGTTCGGCCAGGGTGGTGGCGAAGATGTCGAGCGCCTCCTCCATCTCCTCGGGGGTAACGGTCAGGGGGGGAATGAAGCGGACGATGTTGCGCTTGAGGCCGCAGCCGATCAGGATCAACCCCTTGTCCTGACACTCCTGGATCAGGTCGGCGCAGAGGCGGCTGTCCGGGGCGCCTGCGTCGTCCACGAACTCGACGCCGATCATTAAGCCGAGCCCCCTGACATCGCCTATGCTCGGGGTTTTCAGCGCGAGCCCCTGCAGGAAGGTGAGCGCCCGCGCCCCGGTGTCGAGGCAGGCATCGAGCAGCGACTGCTCCCTGATCACCTGCAGCGTCGCCCGGGCCGCCGCGCAGCAGACCGAATTTCCCCCGAAGGTGGTGCCGTGGGCGCTGGGATCCCACCTCTGCATGAGCTCCTTCGAAGCGACCACGGCCCCCAGCGGGAAACCGGAGGCGAGCGCCTTGGCCACGGTCATGATGTCGGGCACAACGTCGGCATGGTCGCAGCAAAACCACCGTCCGGTCCTGCCGATGCCCGACTGCACCTCGTCGAAGATGAGCAGGATGCCGTACTCGTCGCAGATGGTGCGCAGCCCCCGCAGGTAGTTCCTGGGGGCCGGATAGTAGCCCCCCTCGCCGAGAAACGGCTCCACGATGATGGCGCAGACCTCCTCCGGCGGGATCTGGCGCTCGAAGAGCCTGCTGATCTCGTCCAGGCACCTGGTGCCGCAGGCATCCGGGGTGAGCCCGGACGGGCAGACGAAACAGGCGGGGTAGCTTACCTGGTAGACGCAGGGGAGCAGCGGATGGTAGCGCCTGCGGTAGGCCGAGGAGCTGCTGGTCACCGAGAGGGCGCCGAGGGTCCTGCCATGAAAGGCGCCGCTGCAGGAGATGATGCCCTGCCGGCCGCTCGTGTAGCGGGCCAGCTTGAGCGCCGCCTCCACCGCCTCTGCGCCGGAATTGCCGAAGAAGAGCATGTCGAGCCCCGGGGGGGTGACCGCCAGGAGCTCCTCAGCCGCAGCGACGGTGGTCTCGCTGTAATAGACCCCACCGGTGTGCACGAAGTTGCCCAGCTGTTCCCTGACCGCCTCCAGCACCCGCGGGTGGTTGTGCCCGAGATTCAGGACGGCAAGCCCCGAGGAGAAGTCGAGGAAGCGCCGGCCGTCCTTGGAGATGACGGTGGTCCCCTCCCCCCTGGCGATGGTAATCGGGTAGAAGTGGTGCGAGGACGGCGCCAAAACAGCCAACGCCCTTTGAACCACCAAGTCGTCCTGAGTCATCATGACACCTCGATTTCCGACCTAACATGAGAAAAACAGATCATAGCACAGTGAGGTGCCGGCGCAACTTCGCCGCAGGTCCCTTTTCTTGCTGGGATGTTTTCGCCGGCTACTTGCATTCCCGAAAGATTAGACTAGACTAACATTTGTGAAAATTAGAATTCATCAATTCTACACATCGTACACCACAAGGGAGGGGCTGATGTACAAGGAAAAAAGAAACTTCGCCAGGCTGGCCCTGCACGCAAAAGCGAATATACATCAAAACGGCCACACCATAGAGGGCGAGGTGGAGAACCTCAGCATGAAGGGGGTTTTCGTCATGGCGCCGCGCAAGCTGGAGATAAACGATACGGTGGCAGTGACCATCTACCACACCCTGACGCCCCAGGTACTGTGCGACCTGAAGGCGAAGGTGGTCAGGATCACCGACAAGGGGATGGGGTTGCAGTTTGAAAAGACGCTGCTCGATTGAGAAGGTCCGTCATGCAGGGCGGAAAACGGCAGCTGACGGGATTGCTGACCGGGGGGATTGCCTCAGCAGATGCGCGGCAGTTGCTCCCCGGCCAGCATCTCCACCCCTCTCACGCCGCCCACCGAAGTCTCCATCAGCACGCGTCCGGAGGATTTTTCGGTAACCTCGCCGATGATGGCCGCCTCTTTTCCATAGCGGTGCCGGCGCATGATCTCCAGGGCCTCGCAGGCCCGCTCCGGCGCCACCAGAGCCAGCAGTTTCCCCTCGTTCGCCACATAGAGCGGATCAAGCCCCAGAATCGAGCAGACCCCCTTGACGCCCGGGTTGACCGGCAAGCTCTCCTCGTGAAGCATGACGGTGACCCCCGACTGGACGGCGATCTCCTTGAGCGTGGTAGCCACCCCTCCCCGGGTCGGGTCGCGCAGCACATGCAGCCCTTCCCCGAGCGCAAGGAGCTCCCCCACCAGCCCGTTCAGCGCCGCCGAATCGCTTCTGATGCCGCTATCGATCTCCAGCCCTTCGCGGGCGGAGAGTACGGCAATGCCGTGGTCGCCGATGCTACCGTTCACGATCACCTTATCGCCGACGCGCCCCGCCGCCCCGTCGATCCTCAGCCCGTGCTCCAGCGCACCGATGCCGGAGGTGTTGATGAAGATCCGGTCCCCCTTCCCCTTGGGGACCACCTTGGTGTCGCCTGTGACGATGGCGACGCCGGCGGCGTCTGCCGCACTGCGCATGGAGGAGAGGACGATGGCGAGGTCGCTCTTTTTGAACCCCTCCTCGAGGATGAAGGCGACGCTCAGGCAGAGTGGACGTGCGCCCATCATGGCGAGATCGTTCACCGTACCGTTAACGGCGAGGTCCCCGATGTTGCCGCCCGGAAAGAAGATAGGGTCGACCACGTACGAGTCGGTGGTGAAGGCGAGCCTGGTGCCGCCGATGTCCAGCAGGGCGGCATCGTTTTGGCCGGCGACCGGCACCCCCGACAGACGCGGTATGATCAGGTCGTCCAGAAGCTGATGCGAGAGCTTGCCGCCGCTGCCGTGTCCGAGAAGAATGAGGTCGTTATCCAAAGCGTGCTCCTTTTTTAGAAACTAACGGACGTTCTACGTTCTACGTTCTACGTTCTACGTTCTACGTTCTACGTTCTACGTTCCAGATTCAATTCAGGTTCCAATTCAAAATTCAAAATTCAAAATTCAAAATTGGTATTTAAAGGCCGCCGCGCAGGTCCCCTCCGACGAGACCATGCACGCCCCCACCGGGCACTCCGGCGTGCAGTTCTTGCCGAAGAGCGGGCAGTCAAAGGGGGAGACCTTCCCCTTCAGAATCTCCCCGCACAGACACCCCTTGTGCTCTTTCAACGGCTCCACGTCGACCGGTATGGCGAGCTCGGCGTCATAGCCCCGGTAAGGCTCGGCGATCCTGAGCCCGCTGCCGGGCAGGGTGCCGATGCCGCGCCACTGCGCATCGAACGGGGTGAAGACTTCGGCAAGAATCGCCTGCGCCTTGGCGTTCCCCTCCCAGCGCACCACCCTCGAATACTGGATCTCCACCCTGCTTTCCCCGGAAAGCGCCTGGCGGACCAGCATCTCCACCCCCTGCATGACGTCCGTCGGCTCGAAACCGGTCACCACGCAGGGAACCCGGTACTGCCGGCACAGGAAACGGTAGGCGTCGGCCCCGATGATGGCGCTCACATGGGCGGGGCAGATGTAGCCGTCCACGGATAGCTCGGGGTCGGCGGACAGGATCGCCATCGGCTGCGGCATGGTCTTGTGCGAGGCGAGGACGAAGTAATTCCCCACCCCCTGCGCATTGGCGGTCAGGATGCTCCCCGCGATGGTCGGCGCCGTGGTTTCGAAGCCGACGCCCAGGAACACCACCCTTTTCCCCGGGTTCCTGACCGCGATCTGCACCGCGTCCAGCGGGGAATAGACGACTCTTATGTCGGCCCCCTTGGCCCTCTCTTCCATGAGCGAGGAACTGGAGCCGGGGACCCGGAGCATGTCGCCGAAGCTGGCGATGATCAGGTCGGGCAGCCGGCTCAGGGCGACGGCGCGGTCCAGGTAGCCGTTGGGGGTGACGCAGACCGGGCAGCCGGGACCCGAGATCAGCCTCACCTCGGGCGGGAGCAGGGAGCGCAAACCGTACTGGTAGATCGCCATGGTGTGGGTGCCGCAGACCTCCATGAAGGTGAGGGGCTTCCCCAGACCCTTGGTGAGCGCGCCGATGCGCTGCGCCAACCCCTTGACCACCTCCTTATCGCGAAACTGGTCCAGGTAGTTCATCCCATATCCTCCGGCGTGAACATCTCGCGCATCATGGAGAGGGTCTCCCTGGCATCCTCCTCGTCCAGTTTGGATATGGCAAAGCCGGCGTGGACGATGACGAAATCTCCGACCCTGACCTCCTGGTCCAGCAGCATGAGGTTCGCCTCACGCCTCACCCCGTCCACCTCGGTCATCGCCTGATCGCCTTCGATACTCGTCACCTGCATGGGAACCCCGACGCACATACCTGACTCCTTTGCCTTCGCTGAAAACCTCCCCTCCCTTGAAGAGAGGGCCTTTTATGAACCGGACCCGGCGGCGAGTCGTCTTCCGGCAATCACCGCCTGCCCGAGCGCTATGCCGCCGTCGTTGGGGGGCACCAGACGATGGCAGTAGACCTCGAAGCCGCCATCGGCCAGCGAGATGCCGACTTCCTCGGTCAAGAGCCTGTTTTGAAAGACGCCGCCCGAGAGAACCACCCTTGCCGTACCGCTTGCCGCGCGGATCCTGGCGCAGATGTCACAGACCATCCGGGCGACCGTCTGGTGGAAGGCGCGCGCCATGTCGGCCTTCTCCCTGCCGCAGGCCAGGTCGGCGCAGATGGCGGCGAACATCGGGGCAGAGTCGATGATGTGGCAATCGGTGCCGTGGACCCGGTAAGGGTACGGCGTTGACGGGGCGCCCAGCTCGGCCAGGGCCTCGAGCTCTATGGCCGCCTGCCCCTCGTAGCTTATGCTGTTTCTGACTCCGATCAGCGCGGCTACCGCATCGAAAAGGCGGCCGCAACTGGAGGTGAGCGGCGAGTTGATACCCCGCTCCAGCATCTTCAGGAACAGGGACCTGTCGGAGGCGCTCACCTGCGACAGACACGAAAGCGGCCTCTCGAACAGTTCATTGCCGTAGAGCTGGTAAAGAGCCGAAATCGCCATCCGGTAGGGCTCCCGGACCGCAGCGTCCCCCCCCGGCAACCTCAGATAGCCGAAGTGGCCGCATCTCTTGACCCTGTCATAGCCCCCCATCAGGAACTCACCACCCCAGATGGCGCCGTCCAGCCCGTAGCCGGTGCCGTCCAGGATGACGCCGACCACCTCTCCCTCCAGGGCGTTTTCCGCCATGCAGGACGCCATGTGCGCGTGGTGGTGCTGCACCGCGATGGCCGGCAGGTCCAGGCTCTGCGCATAGCTTGTGGAGAGATAATCCGGGTGCAGGTCGTGGGCCACCGCCTCGGGCGCAATCTCCAGCAGGTGACCGAGATGTCCGACCGTCTCTGCCAGCGAGACAAGGGTCGCAGCGTTCTTCAGATCGCCGATATGCTGGCTCATGAACCCCTGCCCCCCCCGGGTGAGGCAGACGGTCCCCTTCAGCTCGGCACCGACGGCGAGCACGCTCGCCTGACGGGCCGGCAGGTTGACCGCGCGCGGCACGTAGCCCCGCGAACGGCGCAGGAACAACGGCTCGCCCCGGTACAGCCGCAGGATCGAGTCATCGGTACGGGTATGGATCTCCCGGTCGTTACCGAGAAACAGGTCGGCGATGCCGGAAAGCCTTGCCACGGCGTCTGCGTCACGATAGGCGATCGGCTCGTCGGACAGATTGCCGCTGGTCATAACCAGCGGTCCCGCGCCGCCGCGCACCAAGAGGTGCTGCAGCGGGTTCCCCGGGAGCATGACACCGAACCAGCCGTTTTGCGGTGCCACCAGGGCGCTTACCGGGTTTGCCTCAAGCTTCCTCAACAGCACGATGGGGCGCTCCACACCCAAAAGAAGCCGCGCCTCCCGCTCCGAGCAGTGTGCGAAGCTTCGCACCGCAGCAAGATCGGCGGCCAGAAGTGCAAACGGTTTTTCGTCCCGCTTCTTTCTGACCCTGAGCTTGGCAACGGCCTCGTCGCTCAAGGCATCGACGGCCAGGTGGTATCCCCCCACTCCCTTAACGGCCACGACCATTCCCAGCGCCAGCGCCTGAACCGCCCCCCCGAGCGGATCGCCGGGCAAGGGGGCGCCGGAACGGTTCAAAAGAGCCAGGCGCGGCCCGCAGGCCGGGCAGGCATTGGGCTGCGCATGGAAGCGGCGGTTCAGGGGATCGCGATACTCGGCCAGGCAGTCGTCGCACATGACGAAGCGGGCCATGGTGGTGGCGGGACGATCGTAGGGTATGCCGGTGATGATGGAGTAGCGCGGACCGCAGTTGGTGCAGTTTATGAACGGATAGAGGTAGCGCCTGTTGCCGGGGTCGAGCAGTTCGGCCAGGCAGTCGTCGCAGACGTCGCAATCGGGCGGGATCTCGCCCCCCTCGACCCCGTGGGCGCTTTCCAGTATGGAAAACCCGCTGTCGCCCACGGGGGCCATCGCCTCGACCCTCAGGGCAGTGATGACGGCCAGCGGCGGCGCCTCTTCCCTGACCGCCAGGCAGAAGCAGTCCAGCGCCCCCCGGGGCCCTTCCACCTCGAGCAGCACCCCTCGCCCCGTATTGCGCACCCAGCCGGAGAGGCCGAAACGGAGGGCGAGCCGGTACACGAAGGGGCGAAATCCCACCCCCTGAACGATCCCGTCTATCTCTATGCCGGCTCGTTGCCTCATTATCTGGCTCACCGAAGGCGTCAGGACATTACCTCTTTGTCTTCTCCATCCCGTCGGTTAGCCAGGCGTACCAGGCGTCCATCCCTGCGCCGGTCTTGCTGGACACCTCGAAAATGGTGATGCCGGGAGAGACGCGCCGCGCCATCTCCTTGCACGCCTCCAGGTCGAAATCGAGATAGGGGAGCAGGTCGACCTTGTTGAGCAGCATGATGTCGGCCGCATGGAACATCTGCGGATACTTGAGGGGCTTGTCCTCCCCCTCGGTCACGCTCAGAACGACCACCTTGTGGTGCTCGCCGAGATCGAACGAGGCGGGGCAGACCAGGTTTCCGACGTTCTCGATCAGCAGCAGGTCGAGGTGGTCAAGATCGAAACTCTGCGAGGCGTGCAGCACCATGTGCGCGTCGAGGTGGCACCCGGCACCGGTGTTGACCTGCTTCACCGGCACGCCGGTCGCAGCGATGCGCACCGCGTCGTTATCGGTCTGCTGGTCCCCTTCGATGACGGCGGGGCGGCAGGCTCCGGCCAGGTCCTTCAAGGTCCGCTCCAGGATGGTGGTCTTTCCGGAGCCGGGCGAGCTGACCAGGTTCAGCACGAAGAGCCCCTTCTCCCGGAACAGGGCACGGTTGCCCTGCGCCATGCGGTTGTTCTTGGCGAGGATGTCGGTCTCGATCACCACCTTCCTGGAGAGCCCCACTGCTTCACGAGCCTGCTCCGCGTCACCATGGTGCTGATGATGCTTGCCATGATGGTGGTGTCCATGATGATCGTCATGGTCGTGGACCTGCGCATGATGATCCCCGGCTCCATGGTGATGGTGGTGACCATCGGCGTGATCATGGGCATGATGGCCGTGATGGTCGTGGTCGCGATCCTGGTGTTTGTCGTCCGGGGCAGGACAACCGCAATCTATGCACATATTAGACAACCTCCGAACAACTGCTCATGAGCCTGATCAGGCCAAAGAGCCTATAGTATACCGTATAAAAGTCAAGACAGTTGCGAGCATTGCGCCGGTTAATGTGGAGCTGCGGCTATTGTTTGTCGCGTATCTGCACCACATCCTCGCCATCGACCGCCTTCTTGAAGCCCCTGATGCTGCTTCCTAACGCCTTGCCGAACTGGGGGAGCTTGCCGGGACCTGCTACCACGAGTACGATGGCGAGCACTATGCACAACTCAGGCAGACCGAAACCGAACATGATTTATCCTTTTCAGAGCGGGTTTGAGTAGTTGTCGACACAAGGTGAAAGCGACGTATTCACCTTTCACCTTTCACCTTTCACCTTTCACCTTTCACCGTCTTTACGTTTTATCTCTACCCCGACCGACTTCAATTCCTCGATAACCAGGGAGGCGACCTTCTCCAGACCTGCCTGCAGCGGGGGAGTGAGTTGGTCGCCGGGGTCGAGCGACCCTGCCACGATGCCGAAGAAGGTAAGGTCCGGCTTCGGGGCGTCGCGCATCTCTGAGATCAGGAGCATCTCCTGGAGGCCGATCTGGTGCGGGGACATCTTGACCGGGATCTTTTTCAGCATGATATCCTCCCGCTCGTAGCGGAAGATATCGCCCGGTTCGCCCTGCGCCTGGACCACGTCGACCAGTATCACCTTGTCCGACTCCTCGAACTTGAAATGGACCATTATGCCCAGGGTCCCGCCGTCGTACAGCTCGACGTTCTCCGGGATCTGGTAGACCCGCTCCATGTGCCGGACAAAATGGACGCCGAAACCTTCATCGGACAGGATCAGGTTGCCGGCGCCGTAAATGAGAATCTGCATTTTTTAACTCCTTAAAGCGGGGCTCGGGGCTAGGGGGTTGGGGCTAGGGGCTAGGGGTTTCGGTCTTTCCCCCAGCCCCTAGCCCCCAGTCCCCGGTTCTACAGCACCTTCACCTTGGTGATTTCCTTCCCCTCCGGGTCGATGGTGTGCACCGCGCAGGCGATGCAGGGGTCGAAGGAGTGGATGGTCCTCAATACCTCGAGCGGTTTGCTGCTGTCGGCGATGGGGTTTCCGACCAGCGAGGCCTCGTACGGCCCGAGTTCGCCCTTCTCGTTTCTGGGCGCGGCGTTCCAGGTGGAGGGGACCACCGCCTGATAGTTCTCGATCTTCTTGTTCTTGATGACGATCCAGTGCGACAGGGTGCCGCGCGGCGCCTCGTGGAATCCGACCCCGCGGTACTCCCCCTTGGGGATCTCGGTCGGGTTGGCGTACGCCTTGTCGCCGGAGGCGATGTTGGCGATCAGCTTGTCCAGGTTGTCCAGGGAGATGTCGGCCATCAGGTGCGCCCGGGCGCCGCGGCAGTACAGGCGCCCCATGGTGGAGTGGATGTCGTTTAGCGAAATGCCCAGCGTCGACACCGCGCCGTCCACGAGCTTTTTCACCTTCGGGTTCCCGGAGACGTAGGCGGCCAGGATCTGCGCCGGCGGCCCCACCTGCACGGGCCTGCCGTCCAAGGTCGGCGCCTTGCACCAGGAGTACTTGCCGTTCTCCTTGAAGTCGGTGTAGTCGGGCTTGGTCTCGCCGTCCCAGGGGTGCAGCGTGCCGCTTCCCTCGTACCAGGCGTGGGTCACGTTCTCCCTGATGTTCTTGATCAGGTAGTCGTCGCGGTGGTCCTTGACGGGCCGCATGCCGGCCACGTTCCCGGCGGTGATGATGCCGCCGGTGAGGGCGAATTTCGTGTTCTTGGTGTCCTCGGGGAACTCCGGCACGGACAGGTAGTTGGTGACGCCGGCCCCGTACTTGAACCACTCCTTGTAGGCGCCGGCAATGGCGAGCAGGTCCGGATAGTAGACCTTCTGCACGAAGTCCCGGGTCTCCTCCATGAGCGTGCGCAGATAGATGAGACGCTCCATGTTCAGGGTGGCGATGTTCTCCATGTTGATCGCCGTGGCGACCCCGCCGACCACCAGGTTCTGGATGTGCGGGTTCTTCCCCCCCAGGATCGCCGTGGCCTGCGAGGCCTTGCGCTGGTAGTCGAGCGCCTTCAGGTAGTGGGCGACCGCCATCAGGTTCACCTCGGGGGAAAGCTTCATGGCCGGGTGCCCCCAGTAGCCGGAGGAGAAGATGCCGAGCTTGCCGCCCGCCACGAACGACTTGAGCTTCTCCTGGACCGCCTTGAACTCCTTCTCCGAGTTGCCGGGCCAGTCGGAGATGCTCTGCGCGATCTGGGCGGTCTTCCTGGGATCGGCCGAGAGTGCCGAGACGATGTCGACCCAGTCGAGCGCCGAGAGGTGGTAAAAGTGGACGATATGGTCCTGCACCGAGTGCTGGGCGATCATGATGTTGCGGATGTACTGGGCGTTCAGCGGCACCTCGACGTCGAGGGCGTGCTCCACCGCCCTGATCGAGGAGATGGCGTGCACCGTGGTGCAGACGCCGCAGAAGCGCTGCACGAAACTCCAGGCGTCCTGCGGCTCGCGCCCCTTCAGGATCACCTCGATGCCGCGCCACATCTGCGCCGAGGACCAGGCGTTGGTCACCTTGCCGCCATTTGCTTCCACATCGATCCTCAGATGCCCCTCGATGCGGGTAATCGGGTCCAGCGTGATTCTTGTAGACATTTATTCCTCCAGAGAACTAATTGAGATTTTTGATGGCGGCCTTGAGCTGCGCCTGGGCCACGGCCGGGTGCAATTCGAGCGGCTTCGCCTGGTTGACCGGTTTTTTGTGCTGCTTCGAACCGTGTCCGGCGGCGTTTGGGAGCACGGGGAAGAGCGCGACGAACACCTTGTACCCCAGGATCTCCAGGGCCACGATGCCGACCGTGATCATCACCTCGGCAAACGAGGGGAAGTACCTCCACCCCTTGCCCGGGTTGAAGCCGATCAGGTACACGTTGAAGCGGTACAGCGCGCCCCCGAGGACGATGAACGAGGCGCTGACGAAGAGCCAGCGCGGCGAGCGGCGCAGCTTCTTGAAGAAGAGCAGCAGCGAGCCTGCGGCGACCAGCAGGAATTCGGCCATGAAGAAGCCGGAGTAGAAATCGCCCCGAAGCGCGGCCGTCACCTGGCCTCGGTACACCAGGTCCCCGATCACCACGCAGAGCCAGATCACCGTCACAAACGGCACCAGGCCGGCAAGCCCCGAGAGCTCCTCGACCTCGTAGGGTCTTTTGAAGCAGTAGCAGGAGATGATCGATTCCAGGATGGCGATGGCGTAGCCGATGAAGACGCAGTTGATCAGGAACAGAAGCGGCAGAAAGCCGGTGTGCCAGAGCGGGTGCAGCTTGGTCGAGGCGATCAGGAGCAGGCTCCCCAGGGACGACTGGTGCATGGTGGGGAGCGTGATCCCCAGCACGATGAAGAAGATCAGCACCTTGTTCAGACGCGGCTTGAGCCAGGCGGCCCCCAGGCGCACCATCTCCAGCTTGTCGTTCATGGTCTTCTCGTCGGGCGCGATGCGCGGGTGCAGCCAGTTGCGCACCATGTTCATGCGCTCCCAGTTGCTCTTCTCGATCGAGGTCAGGATGGCCGGGATGAACTCGATGATCAGCACGGTGGAATAGGCCATGACGCAGAGCGCCACCTCGAACATGGCGGAGTTCGCCTGCCACTTGCTCGGGATGAAGAAGTTGTAGGCGTTCCAGGGTCGCCCCAGGTCGACCATGACGGAGAAGCCCGCCAGGCCGTAACCGAACATGGAGGTGAGGATCGCCGAGCGGATCAGCGGGTGGTACTGCATCCTGTTGCGGATGTAGACCAGTATGGCGACGGCGTAGCCGCCGCAGGCGATGGCGGTGCCGGTCGCCACGTCGTAGGTGATCCAGATCCCCCAGGGGTAGCCGTCGCTCATGTTGGAGACCGCGCCGATCCCCTTCACGTAGCGCACCCCCACGAAGAAGAAGCCGAGCAGCACCACGGCCAAGAGGATGAAGAAGGACTTGGTGAAAATCTTCCCTTCCAGCTTCTGAAACTCTTCACTGTGCGCCATTAGTTCTCCTCCTTCTCATGGGCTGCGCCGTCGTCTGGCCCCTTGTGCCCCTTCATGTTCTTCACCGCGATGAAACAAAGGGCGCTGTAGAGGGCGACCGGGGCGATGAACCCCTTGTAGATGGTGTGCTGGATCTTCTCGGAGAACTCGGCCGGCGCCTCGGGCTTGATGTCGGGGAGCCCCAGCTTGTTGAACGGCATCGAGGCGAGGTACAGGTGGTTGGTGCCGCCCCCCTCGTGCTCGCCGTAGATGTGCGCCATGTACTTGTCCGGGTTCTCCTTGAGCCTTGCGTGCGCGTCGCTTAGCAGCTCGCCCCTCTTGCCGAACCGGATGGCGCCGGTCGGGCAGGTCTCGGCGCAGGCGGAGATCCCCTTCTCGCGCAGGTTGGTGTTTTTGCACAGGTCGCATTTGACGATCTGGGGCAGCGCCTTTTCCCACTGGAATTTCGGGATGTTGTAGGGGCAGGCCACCTGGCAGTAGCGGCAGCCGATGCAGGTGTTCTTGTTGTAGTCGACGATGCCGGAGACCGGCTCCTTGGTCATGGCGGAGACCGGGCAGACCGAGACGCAGGACGGCTTCTGGCAGTGCATGCAGGAATACTTCACGTAACTCCAGCGTTTGTCGGACTCCTTGAACAGCTTGATCAGGGTGCGGGTGCTCCCGGAAAGGTCGCTGGGAGCGTCCCAAAGTCCGTCGGAATCGAAGCGCGCCTTCTCGTAGGAGAGGCTGCCGTAGTCGCTGTTCACCCTCTTGCAGGCCGACATGCACGCCTTGCAGCCGACGCACATGGTGGCGTCGTAGAGCATGCCCATCTCCTCGTTGTTGATGTGCGGCCCGTCGCTGGCGAGGGCGCTCCCGGCGCCGCAGGCCATGAGCCCGGCACCGGTGGCACCTGCCAGCTTCAGGAAATCCCTCCTACTTTGTCTTTTCATCGCCGCCCTCCTGCGACCCGTCGCCGGGCAGCTTCTTCGCCATCATGGCGCCGGCGCCGAGCGCAGCCCCGGCGGCGAGCCCCACGAAACCGGTGGTGAGCGGGTCCGGCCCCTTCCCCTTCTCCTTCAGATCGACCGGCGCATAGCTGTCGAAGGGAGTCGGCTCGTGGATCTGCACCTTCTCGGCGATCGGCCTCTTGAACAGGATGTCCGGCTCGGTGCAGCCGATGCACGGGTGCCCGATGGAGACCGGCCAGGCGCCGACGTCGTTGAAGCGCTGCACGGAGCAGTTGGCGCTGGTCGCGGGCCCCTTGCACCCCAGCTTGTACAGGCAGTAGCCCTGGGCGTGGGTCGGGTCGCCGTAATTCTTGGCGAAGCGGCCGGCGTCGAAGTGGGGGCGCCTTTCGCAGTGCTCGTGGATCTTGCGGCCGTAGGCGAACTTGGGGCGCCCCAGTTCGTCCAGTTCGGGGACCTTCTTGAAGGTGAGGTAGTAGAGCACGGTGGAGAGGAAGTTGTAGGGGCTGGGGGGGCAGCCGGGGATATTGATGATCGGCTTGTCCTTCACGATGTCCCGGACGCCTACCGCACCGGTGGGGTTCGGGGAGACCGACTGGATGCCGCCGTAGGAGGCGCAGCTTCCGATGCAGATGATGGCCGCCGCCCCTTCCGCCGCGTGCTGCAGCGACTCCAGCGCCGTCTTGCCGGAGACCTTGCAGAAGATCCCGTTCTGCTTGGTCGGTATCGCCCCCTCGACCACCAGGATGTACTTGCCGCGGTTGGCGGTCATCGAGTCGTGCAGCGATTTCTCCGCCTGGGCGCCGGAGCCCGCCATCAGCGTCTCGTGGTAGTCAAGCGATACCATGTCCAGGATCAGCGAGGAGATGGTCGGGTGCGTCGAGCGCAAGAGCGATTCCGAGCAGCCGGTACATTCCTGAAAATGGAGCCAGATCACCGAAGGGTTGCCGTTCTTCTCGATAGCCTCGGCGACCTCGGTATGCATGGCAAACGGGAGTCCCATCATGGCCGTGGCGGTGACGCAGGCCTTCATGAAGCTCCTGCGGGTCACCCCTTCGCAAAACATTTCAGTATTGTCCTTCATAACACCCCCCTCAAAAAAATCACATAGCCCGCGTCTCTACGGCAACAGTCGTGCCAATGCCGCGAACAAAAAATGTTTACACAACCCACGGAAATGTTTACACAAAAAAAGCGGCTGCCGTGGGGGGGACCCGTCCGGCGCCGCATCTTTTTGGGTACTTCTGTCCCTCATTGTATCATTTTGTCCCGCGCCGGCCTTGGCGCGGATCATTCCAGCTCCAGCTCCTTGACCCGCAACTCCTCACCGGAGACGATGCTGAGACCGAAGGCGCCGCAGCCGGGACAGGGGTCGAAGAGGCTCGCCACCGGGGCCTCGAGGCTGCAGCTGGGGCAGAGCCCGACGCCGGGGACGATCTCCAGCTTGAGCCGGGCCCCTTCCAGCAGGGTTCCCCGGGTGCAGGCCTCGAAGCAGAACTCGATGCTGTCCGGCACCACCCCCGAAAGCTCGCCGATCTCCAGGAGCACGTCGGTCACCCTGCGCCCCGCCGCGTGCCCCTCGCAGATCTCCACCACGCTCTGGGTTATCGACATCTCATGCATCGCGGCCTCCGCCTGTCAGAAGTTGGAAAAGCTCCCTCCCCGGGAACGCCCCCCTTCCCTTCCCGGCCTCCCCCTGAAGGGGGGAACGTGAAAGAGCGGAACCGGACGCCAACGGGTGCGGGCGATGTTAGCAGATATCGTGCCGGGACAAAAGCCATCTTTTTCCCGCAGCGGCACCGCTACGCCCCCTCCCCGGGGCAGGGGGCGCTCGTCGAGGCGGCGGCGCCCGGCTCGGGCACCCCGTCCGCGGGGCGGTCGCCCCCGGCAACCCCCAGGATTAGTGCCGTGATCACCGATTTGTCCAGCAGGGCGACCACCTGGTCCGGGGGGAGCGGCCTGCTGAACAGGTACCCCTGCAGTTCCTCGCAGGCGATGGAGCGGAAGAACGACAGCTGCTCCATGGTCTCCACCCCTTCGTGGACCACCTCCAGGTCGATGCTGTGCGCCAGGTGCACGAAGGCGGCGGCGAACTCGGGGTTGCTCTCGATCTCCGCCACGCAGGAGCGGTCCACCTTGAGGGTGTGCACCGGCAGCCCCCTGAGATAGCCCAGCGAGCTGTACCCCTTGCCCAGGTTGGCCACCGATATGTGCACCCCCATCCCGATCAGCCCCTCCAGGGTGCGCATGCGCTCGCCGGGCGAGCCGGCGAGCAGGCTGAAGTTCAGCTCCAGGTCGAGCCATTTCGCCTCGAGTCCGGTCTGCGCCAGGACGCCGCAGATCGACTCCGCCAGGTCCGGCCTGGTGAACTGGCGCTCGGAAAGGTTCACCGCCACCCGGACCGGCGGGTGGCCGGCCAGCTGCCACTGCCTGTTCTGGCTGCAGGCGGCCCGCAACACCCACTCCCCGAGCGCCAGTATCGAGCCGGTTTCCTCCGCCATATCGAGGAAGGAGTCCGGCATCAGCAGCCCGCGTTCCGGATGCTGCCAGCGGATCAGCGCCTCCAGGCAGACGATCCTGGAGCTGTTCACGTTCACCTTGGGCTGGTAATGCAGCAGGAACTCCCCCCGCTCCAGGCCTCGCCGGATGCCGTGCTCCAGGGTGAGCCGCTCCATCGCCCGCCGGTTCAGCTCCGGGTTGTAGATCTTGTAGCAGTTCTTGCCGTGGTCCTTGGCCCAGTACAGCGCGGCGTCCGCGTTGCGCAAAAGCTCCTCGCACCCCTGGCCGTCGTCCGGGTAGATGCTGATCCCGATGCTGCAGCTCACGAAGAGCTCCTGTCCGGCCAGATCGAAGCGCTCCCTGAGGGCTGCCACGAATTCTCCGGCGATCTTCGCCGCAGCCGCCACGTCCGGGATCTCGGTCAGGATGACGATGAACTCGTCCCCTCCCTGGCGGGCGATGGTGTCCTCCTCCCTGCGGGAGCACTCCTTGAGCCGCTTGGCTACCTCCTGCAGCAAAAGGTCTCCCACCCCGTGCCCCAGCGTGTCGTTGATCAGCTTGAAGCGGTCTAGGTCCAAAAAGAGCAGCGCCAGCTTCTCCCGGCGCCTGTGGGCCTTGGCGAGCGCCAGGTTGAGACGGTCGTTGAACAGGCGCCGGTTGGGGAGGCCGGTGAGCGGGTCGAAGTCCGCCAAAAGCCGCGCGGCCTGTTCGGCCCGCTTCCTCTGGGTGATGTTGTGAAAGGAGACCAGCACAAAGCGGTCGGCGCCGGGCTCCCCCTGCAGCGGGCTCGCCGTCACCTCGTACCAGTTCGTGCCGCCGTCCGGCAGCAGTTGGGCATGCTCGATGGTCAGGCAGTCCTGGACGCCGTCCCTGAACAGCTCTATGCCGCAGATGCAGCAGCCGGCACCCGCGCAGCAGCGCTGCTCCAGCCCGTGCAGCAGCTGGTAGCAGGTGAGCTGCCGCGCACCCCGGCCGCTGCAGCTCTCCTGCCCCTCGCCGCTTGGGCAGCGCGAGAAGGCGCGGGCAGCACGGTTCATGATCACGATCCTGCAGTCGAAATCGAGCACGACGACCGGTTCGGAGAGGCCGTCCAGAATCTCGTCGAACCGGCGCCTGGCCCGGTCCAGTTCAGTCTGGGCCAGCCGGCGGCGTCCGGTCTCCTGCAACAGCGAGGCGCTGCTTGACACGAGTTCCCCCGTAAGTTGCCGCAGCCGGAACCGGCCCCAGGCCCCGCCGGCCGCAGCGAGGGCCGAGGCGGCGATGAGCCAGCCGGAGTTCCCCGGCGCCGGATGACCGGTGAGCCGGTTTTCGACGGCGCGCTCGAACGCCAGGCATTGGGGGGCTGGGACGACGGGGCGGCGGGGGGGAAACTCTGCGGCCCCCACGGGAATGGGAAATATGAGCAAAGCGAAAGCGCCCGGCAAGGTGACGCGGCTGGAGATGAAACATTTCAGGAGGGAAAAGGTTATCGGCATGTGACGCGCTCCGACGGCACTGCTGCTAAGAGAGAACCAGAGGCGAGGGGGCCTGTCGGCGCCGGGGAGCCGCCGGGGGCCGGCGCAGCAGCGGCCAAAGCGGTCGGCGACACGAAGCCGGGGGAGCGGTGTGCCGCCCCCGAAAGCGCCGGGCTGCTCCGCCCGGGCCGGGGCCATGCGTCTACAGGACGGCAATGCCTCCGTTGTCCCGCCGTAGAGACGCATTGCCATGCGCTCTATGGCGAGACGCATGCCATGCGTCTCTACGAGACCCGGGCCCCCTTCGGATGGGTCAGAGCCGGCCGGGACATCGCTGCAGCAGGCTTTCACTACGTTATGCACGACTGCAGCGTGAAGTAGAAGGTCGCACCCTTGTCCACCTCCCCTTCCGCCCAGATCCGACCGCCGTGACGGTTGATGATCCTTTGCACCGTGGTGAGCCCGATGCCGTTACCGGGGAATTCCGTGCTATTGTGCAGGCGCTGGAAGGCGTGGAACATCCTTTCGGCGTTGGACATGTCGAAACCTATGCCGTTGTCCCGCACGAAACAGGCCTTGTCCGCTGCCAGCTCGCGGGCGCCGAACTCGATGTAGGTCGCCTCCCGCATCCGGGTGAATTTCCAGGCATTTCTCAGCAGGTTCTTCATGGCGATCTCGAGCAGGTTGGCGTCGCCGAAGGTCCTTATATGCGGCTGGATGGCGAACTCGGCCCTGCGCTCCGGCATGCTCTGCCTGAGCTCGTTTGCCGTCTCGCTCACGATCTCCGACAGATCGACCACCTCCCGCTTCAGGTTCAGATAGGAAAGCTGTGACAGCTGCAGCAGTGCCTCGATCAGCTCGTTCATGTGCTTGGACGACTTGAAGATCCGCTCCAGGTAGTCCATCCCCTCCAGATCCAGCCTCCCCGCGTACTGTTCCTGGAGCGCACGGGTGAAACCGCAGATCCTCCTGAGAGGCGCACAGAGGTCATGGGCGACCGAGTAGTTGAAGGCCTCCAGGTCCCTGTTGATGGATTCCAGCCTCTCGGTCTGCTCGGTAAGCAACCGCTCCACCTGCTGGGTGAGCAGGCTGATCTCCTCGTTGTTGGGCTTTTCCATCAGCACGTTCCTGATGGTCTCCAAGGAGGTGTGCACGGCGGTCTTCAGGTCGACCGCATAGGACGCGTTCAGCATGCTGGATGCTATTTCCTTGTCTATGTTCAAGTACTTTCCTCCCCCGTTGGTCTTCTTCTCCCTGAACATCTCGGCCATTGGGCACCCCCTTTATGACCATGAATCGCCATTTGCGGCACTTACCACCTGATCGGCGACCCCGTGTCATGCTTCGTGCGCATCTTCAGCCGGAGCGTGGCCCGGCACCCGTCACATGGTGCCAGGCGGCGCCGGCACCCTCGGTACTGCAGCGTCCTGATCAGTGTCATAGCAGCAAGCGTGCCAATCATTTAAATGTTTTAATTATCAACGACTTACCCTGTGCCAGGCGAGCTGACCCGGGCGCGCCGGCAACTAAAGTGTATTTTGTCCCTGTTTTTCGCTGCAGATCGCTTCGGGTGGGGGGGCGGGCGGGGCAACTTTTGTGGCAGGTGCAACGTCTGTTGCGGGTTTTAAAACATCGGGGACTTCCTTCTCAAGCGGTTGTTCAGGGCCTGCCTGGAGATGCCGAGCATATTGGCGGCCACTCCCTGGTTCCCGTTGGCGATCCTCAGCGCCTCGCTGATCAGAAGCGTCTGGGCCTCCCTCATGCTCGGGAAGCTTTTGAAACTGACCATGACGCTCTCCTGCTCGCCGTCATCGCCGGCCAGGGCGGTCGAGGAGTTGCCGATCTTCTCCCGGAAACAGGCGACGGAGAGCGTCCCCCTCTCGTGCAGCGCCACCGCGTCGTAGACCATGGCCTGCAGCTCCCGTACGTTTCCCGGGAAGCGGTAGTTCTCAAGCATGCGGGGGAGGTCTGCCGGGTAGCGGGGCTTGCTTTTGCCCATCTCCCGGGCGGCCCGGGTCAGGAAATGTTCCAGCAGCAGCACGATATCGGCGGCCCGCTCCCGCAGGGGGGGGACGTGGAAGTGGTGGCAGCAGAGCCGGTAGTAGAGGTCCTCGCGCAGCCGCCCCTGCTCCAGAAGCCCCTTCAGGTCGCGGTTGGTTGCGACCACGATATGGGCGTCACTGGCGGCGGGCGAGTCCGAGCCAAGGGGAAGGTATTCGTGTTCCTGGATCAGCCTCAGGAGCTTCACCTGGGAGCTTTCCCGCAGTTCCCCGATCTCGTCCAGAAACAGCGTGCCTCCTGCGGCCTTCTTGATCAGCCCGTCCCTGGCCTGTTCGGCGCCGGTGTAGGCACCCTTTTTGTGTCCGAACAGGGTGTCCGAGAAGACCACGTCGTCCACCCCTGCCACGTTGACGGTGACGAACGCCCCGCGGCTCCTGCCGCTTAGGTGCACGGCCTCGGCAAAGAGCTCCTTGCCGACTCCGGTCTCCCCGGTGATCAGCACCGGCTGCCTGGAGCAGGATACCGCACGGATGCGCTTCAATAGCTGCAACATCTGCTGGTCCCGGGTCACGATAGCGGGGAACCCCGACGCACCTTCCGGATCGAGTTTTTGCACGGTGGGGCCGAAGAGCTGACGCGCCCGGTCGATGGCGGCAACCAGCTGTTCGTTTCTGATCGGCTTGATGAGGTAATCGCAGGCACCGGCGCGCATGCAGGAGACCGCCTGGTCCACCTCCGCCAGCGCGCTGATGACGACGACCGGCAGTTGGGGGAATTCGTCCACCACCCGGCGCAGGAACTCCTGCCCGCTTATCGTGGGGAGCGTAAGGTCGAGGACCAGCGCTGCGGCGCGGCTGCGCCTTAGGAAGGGGAGCAACTCCCCGCCGTCCTGGAAGGTGACCACGTTCTCGATCCCGTGCGCCGACAGGAGCATCCGGTAGATGGTGAGCATCTCCCGGTCATCGTCCACGACGACCACCGGAAGCGGTGTTGCAGCGGCACTGTTCATAGTAGCAACCTTTTCCCCCAGGGTTCCTGCGGCTCCCTGCGGAACGACACCCTTTGCATCCGCTTCACTCGCGCTAAACGGTGAAATACAGGGTACCACCCTTGCCGGACAGATCCGCAGCCCAGATCTTGCCCCGGTGCAAGGTTATGATCCTATGCACGGTGGCAAGCCCTATGCCGCAGCTAAGCCGGTCGGCGTTGTCCAACTTGCGCCGGGGCAGATGCACCCCGGGCGTGCCGGTCGGCCTGGGACCGTTGTCGCTGACATAGTAACTGCGCTCCCCCTCCACCTTGGTGGTACCGAACTGGATCACCGGGTGCTGCACGCCCAGCGTGTAGTTCCAGGCGTTCTCCAGCAGTTGCTCCATGGCGAGCCGGAGCAGCTTCCGGTCTCCGGTCGCCGTGACACCGTCCTCTATCCGGAAGGTGACCGGGCGCTGGGCACCGGTTTCGCTGAGTTCGGCCGCTATCTCGGATGCCATGGCGCTCAGATCCACCTCTTCCGGTTGCAGACCGGCTACAGCCAGCGTGGTAAAGCGCTGCAAGGCCGTGATGCGCCCGACCATCTCCAGCGTGGCGTCATGGATGCTGCGCAGCATCTCGCGGCACTGCGGCGACAGGGCCCTGCCGTAGAGATCCTGCATCACGGCGCAGTGACCGCTGATCTTGGAGAGCTGGCCGCTTAAGTCGTGGGAAACGGCATAACCGAACGCCTCCAACTCGCCGGTGCGCTCATCGAGCTCGTCGCTTAAGGATCTCAGATCGTGCTCGGCATTGACCCTGGGCGTCACGTCGACGCCGGTGATCCAGTTGGTCCACCCCGGGATCGGGACGTAGCGTGACATGTTGGACCAGGACACGCTCTTCAGGGAGCCATCCTTGCACCTGAGGCTCCATTCCCTGCCCCGGTAATCCCCTCCCTGCGACGGATGGGCCGTGATAACTTCTTCGTGCACCTCCCCCTCGGCATGGAAAAGCTCCAGCATCGACCGCCCCATCACCTCTTCCACCCGGTAACCGGTGACCCGCTCGAATTCGTGGTTGCAGGCAGCCAGGTGGTCGCCGCTGTCGAAGGCCATCATGATGGCCGGTATATGCTGCAAGATGGTCTGCAGCCGCCTTTTGTGGGTCAACAGCGCCTCATCCTTTTCGTGGTTTTCCTTTTCGCTGATGCGCAGCGTATCCTCTTCCTGCCAGTTCTCGTAGATCTTGCGGGCCAGCGCCGCATAAGCCTGCTCCAGTTCCTGGCGCAGCCTGTCCCGGTCGGCAGCCGTCGCGGCCGCCGTCTGGAGCGCCGCCAGGAAAAGGTCGAGTTCGGTGCTGGCACGGTTGACGTGGAGGTCGCGTTCAGGGGGGACGTAGAAAGGGTTGCTGCAGGCGTCACCCGCCAGCACCAGACGCGGATGGAGCTTGGCCAGCTCCAGCATCCGCTCGGACGGGAAGTCCTCACGTTTGTAAAGGCAGAGCAGCGTCACATCGTTTTGCCCGGCGAACCGGTCCAAGTCGAGCTCGAACTCCTTCAGCAGCTCTACCCGCTTCGGGTCGCGGCCGGCCCACCCCATGTCACAGATGATCCGCGTACCCTTGAAACCGTCTCCTGCGGCGCCGGAACAAAGCGTCTGCAGCAAATGCAGCACCAGCGCCGGATCGAAGCTCCCCCCCTTGAGCCAGGTTTCCTGGACCGGCAGCAGTATCAGCGCCCCTATGTCGTGCTTTTGTCCCAAGAGGGCGTTCTTCAGGACGCGCTCCAGCGTCTCCTCTGCGGCATTGAGGTAGACGCAGCGCTCCCCGACCGCTACGCCCTTCTGGATGAACGGTATCACGGGTGAGAGAATCTCGGCCTCTCCCTGATACAGCAGGCACAGGTGATCGTGATGTCTCACCCCATCCAGGGCGGCACTCTCAACCGTTTCTTTGTTCTCTTGCATCACGCCATCTCCTCGCAGACGGGACAGGCATTAAAATTTTCTTATCCAATATACTGGAATCTCCCAACAATGCAATATACCGGCATAACTTTCGGCCTGCAGCCCCGCCTCGATCGGAAAGCGATGGGGAGAGCACCCGTTGCCTTTGCCGCGAAAAGACGGTTTTGTTGATCAAGGTCAAGGCAGGGGAAGGGGGTCGTGGCGTATGGTCTTTTCCGGCAGTGCACTAAACAGTGAAGTAACAGGGAGGGAATATATGTGTGATTGCGGATCAGGCAGCTCGGCTGCCGGCCCTTACGCGACAGGAAGGGCGCTGGTGCAGTTCGTTCTCGCCGCCCATGGCGGGCAGGTGGCACTGTCGCCGCTGCCCAACGGCGGTATGGCGGTAAATTGCCAGGGGTGCGGCAACAGGTTCGAGTTGCGTAAATTCGTGCAGGGCTGCCCCGCCTGCGGCGGCGTCCATGCGGTTTCTCCGCCCCGGGCCAACGACCCCGAGGCCGTCCAGTTCGCCGGGAGCGACTTCACCCTGCCGGGGTAGCAGGCGCCGGACCTTCTATCCCGGCTCAACTATGTGCTGGACATCCCCTCCTAGCAATGCTATACAGAACATCGTTTTGCTTTTAATGAGCGGAGGATCCATGCCCAAACACATCGTCGTGATAGATGACTGCAAGGTGGTTCAGGCCATGGCGAGCGATTTTCTGGCCGCCGCCGGTTTTCGGGTTTCCACGGCCGACAACGGCGTCTATTCGAACCACCTCATCTACTCGAGGAACCCTCCGGATCTGATACTGCTGGACATCGTGATGCCGCTCATGTCCGGGGAAAAGAAGCTGAAGCTCCTCAAGTCACGCGACAAGAGCCGAAACATTCCGGTGCTGCTCATCTCCTCCAAGGAGGAGTGCGAACTGCGGGCCATAGGCGCCGCCTGCGGCGCGGACGGCTGCCTTCCCAAGCCGTTTACCGCCAACGAGTTGCTTTCATCGGTGCAACGCCTGCTGCCGGCGGCGGCGAAATCCCCCCGGAGGGTGCCCGCTGCAGGAGCCCTCTGTTCCCGGCCCATCCTGCCTTGACAAGCCCGCCGCCATCCGGGATCTGCAACGGGGACGAGCCTGAAGGGGGAGGCAGAGCCCCGAAAAGTGCCGCTAGGGGCGCGAGCCCCGTTTTTGCCGCGCCGCCTCGCGACCCTGCTGCATCCGCGCCAAATACACCACATGCCGCAGCCCACCGCGGCCGGGGCGGTCGTTGAAGACCGAGAAGCCGGCGGCGTTCAGGCGCTTGTCGAAGGCCTGGTCGTAGTTCTCCCCCCAGACCGCGAATACCCCCCCCGGCTTCAGTGCGGCCCGGGTCATCTCGATGGCTGTGCTGCCGTAAAGGGGATCCTCCACCTTATGCGACTTGGCATGCGGCCCCTTGTACAGGTCGAGGACGATGGCGTCGAAGCCGTTTCGCCCCAGGGCGCTTCTCCTGATCACGTCGGCCACGTCGGCGATCTCCACCGTCACCCGCGGGTCGCTGGCGGCGGCGCCGGTGAGAAAGGCGAGCGGGCCGCGGCACCACTCGAGGACCACCGGGTTCAGCTCCGCCACCACCACACTCCCGGAAGCAGGGAGGCTGTCGAGGACGGCCCTGAGCGTGAAGGCCATGCCTAGGCCGCCCACCAGCACCCTCGGATTGGCCTGCTGCTTCAGGTGACCGCAGGCGAGTTCTCCCAGCGCCACCTCCGAGCGGTGCAGCGAACTGTTCATCAGCACCAGGGAATTGACCGTGATCAGGAAATCGCGCTCACCGCGCTGTCTCAGTTCGAGGATCCCCTCGTCGGTCGCTACGCTATCTAAAACTTTCCAAGGCTGGGCCATCGGTAAAACCTCTCTCAGCGGTTAAAGGTATTGTTGAACGGGTAGGATCAACGAAGCGGGTTCTGCTGCGGGCCCTTACAGGCTCATTCTTCAACGCCTGTGAGCCTCGCGGAGGACAAGTTGCGAAGGTGCGGCGTAACGAGGCCCCGGCATCGGGAGGGAAGGCATCATTTTTTCCAGCTGCGGCGCAGCGCGGCCTCTTCCGCCACCTCGACTTCGGTCAGCATACCCAGGTAGGTTTCATAACGCTCCGCGGAGATCTCACCCGCAGCGACCAGCTCTCCAACGGCACAGCCCGGCTCCTGTCGGTGCCGGCAGTTGCTGAAACGGCAGCCATGCTCCTGCAGGGGCTCAAACCCCGGGAAAAAAGCGGCGACCTGCTGGGAGGAGATATCGACCAGGCCGAAGTCGCGGAAACCGGGGGTGTCCACCAGTTCACCTCCGGAAGGGAGGGCATGGAGCGTGGAGACGGTCGTGGTGTGTTTCCCCAGCCACTTGTGGTCGCTCACCTCCGCCACCTTGAGGTCGATGTCCGGGCAGAGGGCGTTCAGCAGCGAGCTCTTGCCTACTCCGGTCGAGCCGACGAAGGCGCCGCGGTGGCCGTCGTGGAAAAATTCGCGCAGCGCTTCCAGCCCTGCGCCACTGACGGCGCTCAGGACGAAGCAGGGGAGCACTTCGGCGTATACCCCGCCCAGCGCCTCGGCCAGCGACATGGCCTGGACCAGATCGCACTTGTTGAAGACGAGAAACGGCCTGAGCCCGGCCGCGCGCGCCGCCACGATGGCCCGGTCTACGAACCCGGCGGGGGACATGGGGGCGACCACTATGCCGAGGACGTCGAGGTTTGCCGCCACCAGGTGGATCGCGCCGCGTGCGTCCCTGCGGCGCAGTTCCGTGGTCCTTGGGAGCCGCTCCAGCACTTCGCCGGCAACCCGGACCCGGTCGCCGACCACGTGGCCGGAATTCCTCTTCACCCGCACCATGCTGCGTTGCCCGCTGCCGAAGAGGACTTCGACGGCCACTCCGAAATGCGAGAGTATCAGCCCGTCCGATGCGTGGCTGGACGCCGGACCGTTAGCCATCTCTTTGCCTTGTCTCTTCAAACCGATTTCACCATTTTCGCTTCCTTTTCGCTAGGGAGCCTCCGAGAGTACGGCAGGAGCCGAAACTTGTCAACCAATCGGTCGCCCGGGTCCCGGTAGGGCAGTCAAAAGACAGGATGGAGCTGCCGATTGCTGCCGGGCAGTTGACACATAGCCGGTTTTCCACCATAGTGAAGTAAAATAAATATCTTTCGCGTTCCATATCATTAGACCAGCGCGCCAGGTCAACCACCTTTTAACAATGGAATCAGCGCGCCGGGCCGCAGCCAGCAACTGCCCGGGAGGTGTCAGTCATGAAAGAAGAGTCGGTGGATGAGGCGATCGATATCTATGTGACAGAACGGATGGCAAAGGGAAAGCAGATGGCGATCACGCACTTTCTGGCCTGCATCTACATGAAGCAGCAGAACTGGGAGATCGCGGAAGCGATGCGCCGGGTACGCGGCATGACCCGCTACTACATCGATCTGGCCAAGGTGATGCAGAACCCGTTCAAGGGACCCGAGATCGCCTGGCTCGCTTCCATGATCAACATCGCCATCTACGCCGCAGTGCTGATCTCGATCGAAGAGCAGAGGCTTCTGGGCATCGCCCTTTTGTCCGGCACCCTGGTCAACGCCTGCTACCTGGTGCGCTGCGCCGTCAATAAGTGGTGCGACCTCAATGTGATGCTGGCAATCTACGACGAACTCGTGGAGCTCGCCGACCACGAGTTGGAGGCACTCGCCTGAGGCAAGCCGCCCGGCTCACGCCAGCGCCAGCGCCAGTTCGGCGAGAGTGCCGACCGCGATGTCGGTGAGTTCGGGCCAGCGAAAGGCGCGGGTCGGGTCCACGTGAACGGTGGCAGCCCCGGCAGCGCGCCCCGTTTGCAGGTCGAAGCCGTAATCCCCCACCATCACAACCGCCGACGCAGGCGTCCCCCAGCCAAGCGCCAGCTTGAAGATCCCGTCCGGATCCGGTTTTGCCAACGCCTCCTCACGCCCCAGCACGTCACACTCCGAAATGTAGGGAGAAAGCCCGATGCGCGCCAACGTCTTCAGGGCGTTGAGCCGCGTGTTGCGGGTCAGCACCCCGAGCCTCGCGCCGCGCCGGTGCAACAGCTGCGCAAGCCCCAAAGCCCCGACCGCAGGCTCCGTCCTGCCGGCCAGTTCGTCCTCGATCTCATGAAGCCTCCCCCTCGCCACGAGCGCCTCGGGCTCGGGGAGCGCATCCAGATGCCCCAGGATGTCCACCCCCTCAGGCACGCCCAACGCCGCCCGGATCTGGGCAAAATCGTGAATGGCAACGGTAAGGGTACCGTCCAGGTCGAAGATCCAGTGTCCTCTGCGCAGTATGTCTTCCCGTCCGCATCTATTCATAGCACCTTTGTAGCAGATCCACCGAAAAATGGAAATAGCCGGGGGTCGATGGCACGGGTGACGCCCGGCCAGCGGCACGCGGCTGTTTCGACTCCGCACTCCCCTGTGCAGCCGATGAACAAAACGGCGGTCCACCCCGGACGGCAGTGGCTGAAAAATCATCCTTTTACTGTTGGCACGAAAGGCGCAAGCTGGGTGGGCGAGTGCTGCCTTCATGCAGCGCTTGGTAACGAAAAAAACGCTGTTCGGCAATAACGGGAAATAACGTCACGCAGGGGCCGTGAGGCCGGCAAAGGAGGTGAACATCATGCTAGCTATCATCCTGACCGCATTGGCACTTGCGTCGCTAGCCGCAATCTCGGCGCAGCTCATCGCGTTCGCGCGATCCAACCAGAAGTGACTAGGTGCGTTCACCAGGCTGCGCCAACCTCAGGGGGCTCTCGGGACTCAGGTCCCGCCCGGGAGCCCCCGTTATCCCATCCACAAAGGCGCCTATCGCCTCGTGCACCTCTTCCGAGCCGGGGCCGGCCAGGATCCCGTGGCGCTGCAGGGCGAAGGTGCGGTAGTTCTTCTCTTTGCTGCCGATCATCTCGAAGAGGCGGCGCGACCCCCGGGGATCGACGACCGGATCGCCTTCAGACTGCAGCACCAGAACCGGTCCGGCAATCCGGGGCAGCTTCGGCTCCAGCTCCCTCATGAAACGCTCCAGCTCCCGCACGCCGACCACCGGAAGCCGGGCGTAGTTTATCTGCGGCCTCTCCGGTACCGTCTCGACAAACTCCTTCTTCGCCCATTGATAGCTAAAGACCTCCATCAACCGGTTCCAAACGGTGACGGCCGGCGCGAAGCGCGACGAGATGTCGAGCAGGCGCTGGGGCGGACAGACGGCGAACACCCCCGCCGCGTTCCTGACCCGACTGGCACAGTCAAGCGCCACCCCTCCCCCGAAGGAAAACCCTCCCAGCACAACCCGGTCGCAGAGGGCGCTCAAAAGGGCATAGCCCACGTCTACCGACTCGACCCAGTCCTTCCCCGACCTCAGGGCGAGGTCCTCCGGCGAGGTGCCGTGCCCCCTGAGGCGCACCTGGTAAACCCAGAGCCCCTTCCGGTTCAGGTAGGCCGCAAGCTCCGCCACCTCCCTGGGAGCCGACATGAAACCGTGCACGAGAACGACTCCGAGCTTGCGCGAGCGCCCCTTGAGCAGTACCGGTGCACCGACGCGGCGATCCTTGCTCTCATCGCTGCGGTAGTGGGCCTCGTAGTCCGCATAGAACTCGTCCAGGGCCTGGCGCTCCAAGAGGGCGGCGACCCTGCTGCGCACCAGCCACCCGGGGAGCCAGGCCATCAAGTGGACCTCGCGCTGCAAGGCGGTGAGGGGGACCAGCTCGTTGGCGATCACCCCGACGGGATTGTCGATCCGGGCCCGCTGCATGTCGAAGGGTGCCGAGAACTTGGCCCGGTCCTTCACCAGCTTGCCGTCCCGCCTGGTGACGACCCCCTTCTCCAGCGCGAGCAGGGAAAAGTCGCGGTACTTGTGGTAGCGGTCGTCGGTGAGCAGGGCGACCTGGCCGATCTTGAGGCTCTGGTGGCAGTTGACCCTGCTCGTCCTCAGGCATTGCGAGGCGAGCAGGAACACCCTGCGGCGGAAATCGTCCTCCGCTATGCTCCTGAAAGGGAAGACCCGCAGCAGCGAGGCGAAAAGGTGATCGTGGTTCACCGTGGTCAGCGAGTAGATCGACGCCATGTAGCTGTCCATGAGCCCGTTCGCCTGCTGCCTCATGTCCGGCAGGGAGGGGAGCGGATCGTCGAAACCGATGTGGGCGGTGGAGCTGATGTCGGCCTGGATGGCCGGTGCGGCGAGGTGGCTGCCGGGGTCGAGCGGCGCCCCGAAGCGGATGTCTATGTCCACCCCGGAAAAAAGCATGCTTCCCTCGGTCAGCATCTCCTCCCTGAGGCGCAGCGACACGTTTTTCAGGAACAGGTCCGCCAGCGAGCTCAGCATGTTCTCACGGGCCCTGAGCGGGTAGTAGGTGATGTTGACCGGGACGATCCAGCACTTGCCGTTTAACACCGGGTCGAGGTCCTCGATCTTGAAAAGCCCCTTCAGCCTGTCCACCTCCCCGGGCGAGGTCCGCGCCAGGCGGATCAGCCTCTGCCGGTAGAACTCGGTGCGCAGAGCGAGGGTGGCGGCGCCGGAATGGGGGCGCGCCCCGCAGGACGGCAACAGCCGCCGACGCCGGAAAACCCCCTTGTCCTTCACCATCATCCCCTCGGGGAAGATGACCCAGTTCGCCTCCCCCGTCAAGAGGGTCTTCACGATCACCCGGTCCCGGTCGGGGCTGCGCGTGGAGACGGCGCCGACCATGTCGAGGATGCCGCTCAGCGGCCCGTCGAAGAACGAGGCGTCGGCCAGCGACCAGACCGGGATCCGGGTCAGGCGGTAGATGTGATAGGGGAGCAGCAGCGTCTCAATGCGGGTGAAGTGGTTCACCACGAAGATGACCGATCCCTTTGGGATGTTCTCCTTGCCGTGCACGTGGACCCTCAGCTTGGAGAACCCCTCCACGATGGCGATCATCCGGCCGGTTGCGAGATATGCCTGACGGTTCATAGCTTCCTCTGGCGGTCTTGCGGCACCCTTGCCGCCTGGTGCAGTTGCTCCAGTGAGCGCCTGAGCCGCCCCGGCCGGTTGGTCATGATGGAATCGACGCCGAGCGCGCAGAGCCTGCGCCCGGCGGCGGCAGCGTCCACAGTCCAGACATGGATCTCCAGGGAGCGCTCCCGAAGGGCGAGGACCAGCGCCTCATCGAGGATGGCGCGGTCGCGGCTCGCCAGGCCGTCGGCCCCCGTGGCGTCAAGGGTGGCGAGCAGCTCCCGCCGGGAGGGGCGCCAGGCGCCGCGGAAGCGGTAGTCGGTGAGCCAGCAGGCCCGGTAACCGGGGAGGCGCTCCTTCAGGAGACGGATCAGTTCGGCGCTGAAGCAAAGGAGCCGGATCTGTGCGGCCGTCACGCCGCCATCGGCCAGGACGGCGGCCAGGGGGGCGATGATCTCGGGGCCGCTCTTGATCTCGATGAAGAGCATCTTCCCCTCGGGGAGCGCGCCGAGCACGTCCTTCAGGGTCGGGATCCTCTCACCGGCCCAGGCAGCACCCTTCCAGCCCCCCAAGTCCAGCCGGCGCAGTTGCGCAAGGGTCACCTCCTCGACCCTCAGATCCTCCCCGGCCGTGCGGGCGGTGCTGTCGTCATGCAGGCAGACGATCTCGCCGTCGCCGGTCAGGCGGAAATCGGCCTCCACGCCGTCCGCACCCTGCTCGAAGGCGAGGGCGAAAGAGGCGAGCGTGTTTTCCGGGGCCTCCTGGGAAGCGCCGCGGTGACCCATGATGAGGGGGGGGCGAACCATATTTTCTCCCATGAACTGAATCCAGGCTCAATAGCATACCCGCCATCACCGTAGAAAGCAATCCGGCCGCCGGGGGGAACGCCTGGGAGCGGACAGCAGGCAACCGGGCCAAGCGCTATACCGGGGCCGCCCCGCGACCCGCCTGCTCCTTGCCCCGTCAGCTTTGCCTTGGCTGATCGGGACACTGTAGCTCAAGGTTTCGCATTATGCCATCTAAGGTAGCGATGCGATAGCTCGAATCGGCTCGGCGGTGACGAGCCCGGTTACCTTACCGGCTATCGCTGCGCATCCGACGACCGGTTCCGCCCACACCCCGGGCGGAGCGCGCATTCAAGCCCACGGCAGGTGAAGGTGCCAAAACGGGGTCATCGCTGCCCGGTGCCGCCCCAGGGAGCCCTTCGCGAGCTGCCGAGCCCGCCAGATTATAAGCCTGTAATGCTCGACAAAAAGGCTAAATAAAGCCCGCAACCTGACGATATTGGTAAATAGTCGACCCCACTTTTCGGGACGATCAGGCAATCGCACGGGAAAACCCGCCCTGGCCGCGGCACGGCTTGATGCACCGGCCAAACACGGCCGCATCGGGCACCGGATCCGGCCCCGGCGTTCATACCGGAACAAAAGGAGAGCAAAAATGGCGGTTGAGACGATCACGGAAACCACGCAGTATCTGACTTTCAAGCTGGAAGAAGAGTTGTTTGCGCTCGACATCGGCAAGGTGCGGGAGGTGCTGGATTTCACCACCATCACCAAGGTTCCCCGGACGCCGGACTACATGCGCGGGGTGATCAACCTGCGCGGCAGCGTGGTACCGGTCGTGGACCTGCGTCTGAAGTTCGGCATGGTGCAGGCCGAGAAGACGGTCAACACCTGCGTCATCATCGTCGAGGTGGACATGGGGGGGGAAAAGGTCGTCATGGGGGCGATGGCGGACGCGGTGCAGGAGGTGCTGGACCTGGAACCGGACCAGATCGAGCCGCCGCCGCGCATCGGCACCAGGCTCAACACCGACTTCATCAAAGGGATGGGCAAGCACGCCGAGCAGTTCATCATCATTCTCGACATCGACAAGGTCTTCACCGCCGGCGAACTGGACCTGGTGCGGGAAACGGAGCTGGCTGCGGCAAACGGCTAACATACGGGCTGCAACGGCAGCGGCAGGCTCCGCCCCTGGCACGGCACCATGCGCGGCAGTACCTGGCAGTCAGAGGTGCTGCTGCGCATTTTGATGTCAGCCCGCGAGCTTAACCCCCTACCCTGCGCTTGCGGCCTGGTCCGGGGATAGCAGGTTTATCCCGCCCCCCTTTTCCCAGCACATGCTCCTCAAGAATGCTGCAGCTCCGCCCTCACTCCATTACGGCAAATAGTGCCCCGATAGCGGCAAGGTCACCGTCTGATGCCCCGCCGCGCTGGCGCGACAGCTCGACGGCGACCCGCCCGAGGGCCCGGTAGATCAGTGCGATATCGCCGTCCCAGCTGTCGAGCGCCGAGAGCTGAGCCGCGACCACCGCGGCATCGCCCCGCGCTATCGGCCCTGTCAGCGCCTGCACCGTCCCGCCCCGAAAGATGTTATCCACCGTCCCGCGCACCAGCGGCTCCATTACCTGCAGCGCCGTCTCACGGGGAAGCCCACCCTTCTCATAGGCTCGCACCCCCGCCTCCATCAGGGAGGTCAGGTAGTTGCAGACCAGGACCGACCCGGCGTGGTAGACGGTCTTGAAGCCCGGGTCCAGGGGGAAGAGGTTCGCCCCTATGGCGCTGAACGCCCCGCTCAGCAGTTCGACGGCCGGCGCGTCCCCCTCGATGCCGCACCAGGTGCCGGCGAAGTCGGTAGCCGAAACGCAGGGATCGGCGAAGCTTTTCACCGGATGGACGCTGGCGATCTCTCCCCCTCGCTCCCCGACCGGGGCGAGTACCGAGCTCGGCAGAGCCCCGCTCACCTGCCAGGCGACGGTCCCGGGGCGGACCAGTCCGGACGCAGCCAGGGCCTCGGCGCAGCCGGCCAGGGCGGCGTCGGAGGCGGCGACCAGGTAGAGATCCGCCGGACGCAGCTGCGCGTAATCCGATACCGCCCGCCCGGCCCCGATGAACGCCGCCGCCTGTTCGCCCCCTTCCCTGCTGCGGTTCAGGATGTCCCGGATTTCAAAGATTCCCGCCTGGTGAAAAAGGCGGCCGAGCGTCTTGCCAACGGCCCCGCACCCTATGATATTCAGCGATTTCATTGCCTGAAAGCCCTCTCTTGCCGGATTTTGGTCAGGGTACGCGTTATCGTTTCGGCTGTCAATCCGGTAGGCGGCTGGCGTGTTCGGGCGCGAAGTGCCAGGGTGTCGATCGTCTTGGCGATGACGGGTCATGAGGGTGAGGTTTTGCTTGAGCTGCAGACGGGCGCGCCCCCTGTCCCGGCAAGATAGGTGAGCGTGGCGGGTTGGGGGTTGGGCAGTCATGGGTGGGAAAGTCTCGCTGGCGGCAAAAGCGCCAAAGCCTCCTCCCTTTCAGCAAAGGGGGAGGCTTCGAGGCTTGCGAAATGGCAGTTGCCGCTGTAAATGGGATAAAAACGGGTCGCGGCCAAGAGAGGCATGGAGGGGGGGCCGCTACTTGTTGTTTTCTCCGGTGAGGCTGTAGTCATCGCCCTCGACACACTCGCTTTGGACCTCAAGAAAGGACTCGAGCTGCGGGTCTTTGACGATCTCGGTGACGCCGTGATTTACCGACCAGATAGCACCACAGACGCTGCATTCGGTAATGCCTTCCTTGAAACCGTCTGAGTGCAACTCCGTGTCAACCTGTAGATGGTTCTTGCATACCGGACATTTCATGGCGATTTCCCCTTCTCGGAAAATGGCGGAGTGCGCATTTTCATAATGAGAGAGTATGACGGGAACTTCCGTCTTCGCAAGGTAAAAAAAATTGCCAGTGAGGACGGCGACCTGCGGCAAGGCGAGGTCCGAACGGACCGGGCTGTTCGGGGATACTACGCCTCGTCTTCGGCGCCACTCTCTTCCTCAGGCTGATCTTCCCCTTCTGCCTGGGCACTGCTCCTTTCCAGTTTACGCTGCAGCTTTTCTTCGTTTTTCTTCTTTTTTTCCAATTCTTTCTGACGCTTCTGGAACTGAAAATTGGGTTTGGCCATGGACAACCTCTTTATCTAAGTATTTGGGAAAAGCTATTACAACAAAAGAGGGCAATCCATTTCGCGCCCGGATGACCGCAAAACAAACCGCCCTTCTTTTATTTGAAAATGACCGAATCGAATCTGCTGATGCCTTTGTCGTTGGCCATGTCGCACGGCGGTCGAGTTAAACCACCGGCACCGCTTCCACCAGCTTTTTGGCTTTTTTCGGTTTTGTGCTGACGGCTCTCGGCGCCCTCGCCTTGGCAACAGGGACCTTCTCGACGGGGGGCAGATAAGAGGCAGGGTCGGCGGGCTGAAGACTGGTGAAATGAGAGGAGGATATCTTCCTGATCATCCCGTCATTGAACTGGATGGTCGCCCTTATCTCGTTTACCTCAGTCACCTTGCCGATGCCCCATTCCTGTGCCACCGAGTGAGTCACCACGCAACCACGTTTGACAATCATCTTTTTTCTCCCTTGTATTAGCCTACATATCCAGGGTGGAACAAGCCTTCCACCCTGCGGTGATCACACACCCTCTGACTATCCGCTCAAGGCAGCGCCGGCAAGGCAAAGCAAAGAGATGCTAAGAGCCGGCGCTTTTGATGACAACGGACCATGGGGATATGCGATCAATTTGTCTGCAAGTAAATGGTGAGACCGGTGGACGGAGAGATCTGACGAAACAGACTGGTTGGGGGACGGGTGTAAGCATCCGTGAGCCAACAACAGATTTCCAACTATACACCCGTGAGAGGGAAATAGATAGCGCTTTAATCCAATTGCTGAAGGAGAGAGCGAAACAGCGCCAGGCTGCTCTCTCCGGGCGCACCAGCGTGTCCCGGGGATGGAGGGCCGGCAGCCTGCCTACTCGACAAGGCCGGCCGGCGGAGTCCCCATTATGAGGAGCCTCGGGCCGTATCTCACGTTCTGGAAGGTCCCGGTGTCCCTGTTGTCGCCGACCACCCACCGGTAAAGTTTTTTGGCATCGACCAGGACGGGGCGGGACGGCTCGCCGTAATACTGCATTTGCATCTCCTCGTCGTAAAGGCCGATGCAGCCATGGGACGCGGCATACCCGGGAACGTCGCGGCCATGGAGCCAGTAGGAGGTCCAGCCGTCCTCTCTTTTATCGATGTGGAAGCGCAATCCGTAGTGCATCGGGTAGGGGCGGTCGGTCCCCTCCACCGGGTACAGGCTCGATTCGTGCCGGGGATCGATGGCATCGACCTGGTACGAGCCGTTTTGCAGCCGGTATCCCTCGACGCCGACCGCAACCGGCGTGGAAAAGACCAGCGTGCCGAACTCGTAGGCCCCGAGGAACATCTCGTTCTGGTCGACCAGGATGAACTGCGGATACTGCTCCGCTTCGGCGTAGGTTGGGGGCATCGGGTTGAACCCCCTGATCTGCTCCAGGCGCCGTGGGACCTTGATCCAGATTCCCGCCAGGAAATGGCGCCGGTCCATGCGGTTGAAGCGGAGCCCGTCCTGCCAGAGCTTGCCGAATATCCGGTACGGCGAGTCATTGGAAGTAAGCTGTACGCAGTCCCACTCATACAGGTAATCGGTCGGATAATGGAATTGGCACAGCGACTGTATCTTCGGGGATGCTTCACAAGGAGCAATGCACAGGCCAAGGAGAGCGAGAAGAATTATGACTGACCGAACCAGCGCCTTCATCTTATGCCTCTGTCCCCGGGGGTGAATAACCGGAGAGTGCGTCGCGGCCTGAGACAAAACTGAAAACTGCGCCAACTACTAACGTCCGCAACCGAACCTAAATTCCTGGCTTCATTGTATCAGATAGGAAGCAGGTAGAGAAGTGGAGATAGTCACAGACAGTGTTCCGGTCTTTTGATATACTACCGCGAGTGTCGGGAAAGAAACGCACAAATCATAGGCGTCCTCTTCTTTACGCCTGCACCAACTCACGGCGTCCGGGAGATATTTCGGTCCAGGGCAAGGAGCGCATAGACTGCTATGAAGAAGAACATACTGGCATCAATGAGGCCTTTTGCGCGCTTCACCCGCATTTCGGTGCGTGACCTGGTCGTCACCGTTTTTCCAGTCCTTTTGATAACCGTCCTCGGTATCGGTGCAGCTTACTGGCTCATGCGTCCGGCGCCACCTAGCACCCTGACCATCACGGCCGGGCCGGAGGGGAGCACGTTCCAGCTCAATGCCGAGAAATACAAAAAAATCCTGGCACAAAAAGGGATCAAACTGAATATTTTACGTTCTCGCGGTTCGCTGGAGAACCTCAACCGGCTTCTCGACCCCTCCTTCAGGGTCGACGTCGGTTTCGTCCAAGGCGGGCTTGCCGCGGACAGGCAGGTGGACAAGCTGTTCTCTCTCGGTAGCGTCTTTCACGAACCGCTTGCCCTTTTCTATAGTGCCAGCAAACCGATCACCCTCATTTCGCAGCTTGCCGGCAAGAGACTGGCAATCGGTCCCGAGGGAAGCGGCACCCGCGCCGTTGCCATGGCGCTACTCAAGGCCAACGGCATCGGGCCGGGCGAGGCAACACTTCTCGACCTTGGGGGCGAAGCCGCTGCGTGGGCCCTCGTCGATGGCAGGACCGACGCGGCTTTTCTCATGGGGGATTCGGCGACTCCGGCCGATATGCGCAGCCTCATCTGGACACCAGGGGTGCGCCTTTTTGATTTCGTCCAGGCCGACGCCTACTCGCGTCGCTATCCGTACCTGAACGAGCTTGTCATCCCGATGGGAGCTTTCGACTTCGGCAGGAATGTTCCCGCTTCCGACGTCCATCTCGTAGCGCCAACCGTCGAGCTCGTGGCACGCGACACCCTCCATCCCGCCCTCTCCGATGTCCTGATCGAAGCAGCCAAGGAAGTTCACGGCCGGCCGACCCTTCTGCAGCGCGCGGGGGAATTCCCCGCTCCGGTGGAGCACGAGTTCCGCCTCAGTAACGATGCGAGACGGTACTACACCTCCGGCAAGAAGTTCCTCTACCGGAATCTCCCCTTTTGGCTGGCGACCCTCGCGGACCGCTTTCTCGTTGTATTCGTTCCCATCGTGGTGCTGCTCGTACCGGGCTTGAAACTGGTGCCGGCGCTCTACAGCTGGCGCGTCAGGTCGCGCATCTACCGCTGGTACGGGATCCTCATCGCGCTCGAGAGGACCCTGCTTTCGCAGCATGACGCCGAAGAGCGTGCAGAAACGCTCAAGCGGCTCGACGAGATCGAAGCGGAGGTGAACCAGATGAAAATGCCCCTGTCATACGCCGACCAGTTTTATGTGCTCCGCGATCACATCAGCTTCGTCCGGCAGAGGTACGGAGGGAGCAGGGAGGCAGCAGGGGGAGGTTCCTGAGATTTTGACCACGGCACGACCGGGCAACCCGGTCGGCCCAATGAGGAGGTAGCCATGAGCTTATTGTTCTGTTCGCCCGGCCGCTATATTCAGGGTGCTGGCGCCATGAAGGAAATCGGCAATCACGCCGTGCGCCTGGGAAACTCCGCTCTGCTGGTTGGCGGCAGGACCGCCCTCTCTCTGGCGGGACCGCAGATCCTGGCGAGCCTGGCAGAAATGAACGTCGTCTGTCACCAGGAGTGCTTTGGCGGGATCTCATCCCGGTCGGAAATCGACAGGCTGGTGGCCGTTGCCGCCGCCAAGCAGATTGACATCGTCATCGCGGTTGGCGGCGGGGCGGCAATCGATGCGGGCAAGGCCGTTTCGCACGAGTTGCGAAGCCCGGTCATAGTCGTCCCCACCACGGTAGCCACCGACGCACCATGCTCGGCACTGTCGGTAATCTACACCGAGTCGGGAGTCTTCGAGCGCTACCTCTTGTTGCGCCGCAACCCGGACTGCATCCTGGTGGATACGGCCCTGATCGCGCAGTCTCCGGTGCGTTTCCTGGTGGCCGGCATGGGGGATGCTCTGGCCACCTATTGGGAGTCGGATACCTGTGCCCGCAGCGGCCGAAAGAATCCTCTTACCGGAGGAGGCAGCCAGACCCTGGCCACGAGGTCCCTGGCCAGGCTTTGCTACGAGACGCTGCTGGAGTCGGGGGTCCAGGCCAAACTGGCAGTCTCCCGTGGGGTCGTCACCCCGGCGGTAGAGGCGATCGTCGAGGCGAACACGCTGTTGAGCGGCCTCAGCTCCGAGAACGGCGGTCACGCAGGGGGGCATGCAGTGCATAACGGGCTGACCACACTCGCGGCGACCAAGAACAAGCTGCATGGCGAAAAGGTGGCCTTCGGGGTGCAGGTGCAACTGGTAATGGAAGGCCGGCCGCAGCAGGCCATCAGCGAGGTGCAGGCATTCTGCCATGCCGTCGGGCTGCCGCTTTGCCTGGCCGACCTGGACCTGGCGGCGCCGAGCCTGGAAGAGATCCGACAGGTAGCGCAAGCCGCGGTGGCCAAAGAGGAGACCATGCACGCGACCTGGTTTCCGGTCAGCGCGGCCATGGTGGAGGCTGCGATCTGGACCGCTGACGCCCTCGGCGCCCGCTACCTGGAGTCCGCCCGGTGAAGCTGCGGGCTGCCGGACCGGAAAGTCCCTGTGCCTCGGACCTCTTGCCGAACCACAGGGAGTTCCCCCCGGTCCGTCGAGCTCGCATAGGTTGATCGGCACCCATCAGCGGGAGACGAGGTTCAGCTGGAAGTGGTCTCGAATGATGTGCAGGAAGGTGCTGACCCCCCTGAGCGCCGCCCGCAACCGATCACGCTCCCGGTCGGTCATGATCAGGGGATCGACAAGGTTGGACGGGGTTTTGCCGGCCGCCAGCGCCTTTAGTTGACGCTGCAGTCGGAGACGAACCAGATAGCTGAAAGACTCCTCGATCGTCTCCTGATCGGTGACCGACAGCAGTCCCCGTTTACCGAGCAGTTCCAGTTTGTCCCACGTAGTGCCGTCGACCACCCCCACCTCAAGTGCCAGCAGACTGGCGCCTTCCGTTATGGCGAAGATGCCCGCCTTCTTGAGATCTATGGTGCCCTTGTCCGCTCCCTTCCTGGTCACCCTGAAACGGCCGAACATGCCGAGCGGCGGCGGAAAACGCAGTATGTTCCTGGCGACGAAAAAGAGAAACATGGCATTTCTATTCACCATGGTCAGGATATGGTCGTGCAGTTGCCGCTCAAGCGACAGGTCGCCGTGGACCGCCCGCAGGTCCTGAAACATGCCGAAACTCACCATGTGTTCGGGCTTTGGCACCGATATCCACTGCTCGATCATCTGCTTCCACTCGGAGAGGCTGTGGCGCCACTGCGGATTACTGGCCATGGTGTTCCCGGGGCAAAGGGGGACTCCCAGGGTTTCCAGGGCCTCGACGATGCGCCGGGAAAACCGCTCCATCTGTGCCTGGCGGTCCGGCGAGAGATGGTCCACATAGACCATGGCGCTGTCCTGGTCGGTGCGCAGGGTCTGCTCGCCGCGCCCTTCGCTGCCCAGCACCAGATAGGTCGCCCCCTGCGGCAGGGTGATCCCTTCTTCGTGCTCCATCAGGTAAATGAGACGCTCGGTCATGGCGTCATTGAAGTGGGAGATCAACTGTACCAGTCCCCGGATATCGGCACCGGATTTGGTCGCCAATAAAATCGTGTCCAGCATCTTGGTGCTGACGACGCGCAGTTCCGCTATGGACTGGGCCGCCTCGATTTCGTTGGTGAAATAAAGGGGGGTTTTTGTCTGCAGGGTCAGCAAATCCGTGGCACTGATGAGACCAACCAGCCCGCCCTCGGCGTCGACCACACCGAGCCGGTGTATGTTGTGGCGGGCCATTGCGAAGATGGCATCCAGCACGCAATCCTGGTCCTTGACGGTAATAAGCCTTGCCGTCATGCCGTTTCGCACCGTCATGCCGGCGAGATTGCCGCCGGAGTCCGCCACGAGCCTGCGAAGATCCCGGATCGAGAAAATTCCCACCGGGCTCTCGTGTTCCAAGACCACCAGCCCCGTAATATCGTGCAGTTGCATCAGTCCGGCTGCGTCGACCAAGGTCGTGTCGCAGCTGCAGAAAATGACAGCTCCCTTGCAGAGGGTGCCTACCCGGATTAAGAGAACACTGTCTTCGGAGCCAGAACTGTATGGCATGGGCCACCCTTCGTAAGGGGAGATACCGTGAGAGATTGTGAATTATTCTCCGTCTGGCTTGATCTTGCAAGAAAAATTGCGGCAATATCTGTGCGGGCAATGTATAAAACACGGGTTTATGCATTAGATGCAAATCTAACGTATCAATAATTCGAAGGATGTCAATCTCCATGGCCGTAGTCGCGCCTACCGCGCGGGCCTGTTTTGGGCCTTTTTTGCAGTGGAAGCCGTGTCAACACAACATCACCGCTTGAGACTTGGCGAGATGCGTTAAAAATAGAACAATGAAATAAGCAAGTTATACGCAACGATTGCAAATTTTCGTAAATATGAAAATAATACTTGAACTTAGTATAATGCTGTTATACAGTTTAGCCATGTTATTCGGTTAACCTCGCGCAGTCAGGACCTCCGGTCATCACGGGGCAAGAGATGCTGAAATACTTTTCTCGCATTCTCATCATAACGCTGATCCTCACGGCTCCTCTGTCGTTTACCGGAGACCGTTGCCCGGACTTCAAGCCCCTATGCGAGGTTAACGACGTATGCAAAGGTAAGATAACCGTCGTCGTGGTGCAAAAAAGAGGCACCGTATTTGCGTCCCTTTCTGCCTCGCCCGAACCTGCGGTAGCAAGTGCATCATTCCCACCCTCTCCCCGGTTCAATACCAGCCTCGCAAGCATCAAACTCCCCCTGCATGGTCGAGCTCCACCCGCACCAGCCATCCCCACAGTCTAGCTCCCGGACACCTTCACAATCTGATTTCGATGTGCATCTGGCGCCAATGCCTGCCTGAGTGCACATGCATCGGTCTTTGTCACAAGCATGCTAGCTGTTTGAGCGTTGCTGCATGGAGGCGTGCATCCGCATGTTTATTGCGGCTTACGCGAAGGACAGAGTCGCATGCTCCCAAGGCCTTGATGCAACCACACATAACTACGTCAAGTCATTGAGGTATAACCATGCGTGCCAAAAAGATTTATAAGGATGCAGACGGCAGCAATACCAACAAGGAGCTTGAGATCCTCGCCGTGCTGGCCGAGTCCCAGGAGCGGGTCCGCCTGGTCCAACTTGCCTCCCGTGTCGGTTTGTCGGTCAACAGGACAGCCCGTATCCTGGCAAACCTGGGCGCGAAAGGTCTCGTGGAGGGGTGGAAAGGTCTTTACCGGCTGGTGTTGAGTTCAGCGACCTTTGCCGAGAAACAGCTCACCAACAGGAGCGTCATCAGCGTCGCGCACCCCGTGCTGGTGAATTTGGCGAACAAGCTGGACGAGGCGGTCTACCTCACCATCCCCAAGGACGACGAGGTGCTTTTCCTGGACATGGCGGACGGCAATCAGCAGATCAAGACGGAACCTCTCCTGGGGAGGCTGCTGCCGTTTTTCAGCAACGCCGCCGGAAAGGTCATGAGGTCTTTGGACTCGCGCGACCTGGTGGAAAGGCTTTTGAAGAGAATCGGCCGGAAAAGGGGAGCCCGCGAACTGGAAAAACTCGACCTGGAGCTGGAAGACATCCGCAGCAAGGGCGTCGCTGTCGACAGGGGCGGCCTGGGAGAGGGGGTCTGCAGCGTCGCGGTCGCCGTCAGGGACTATTCCGGAGCGGTGGTCGGCGCCATCATCCTGATCGGGCCCTCTTTCAGGATCATGACGGAGCGCATAGAAAAGGAAATCATCCCCACCTTGAAGGAAGGGGCGGATCTGCTGTCGGGGAGTTTCGGTTACTGCCCGGCATAGGACTTCAAACATTATCGCGGAAAGGAGGGTAGCAAGGTTATCAGTCGACAGGGGCGTTTCGCACAGTCAATCCACAGACAGGAGGGGAAATCATGTCAGTCCATGCAACCAAGGAGCTACAAGCGTACTGGAAGGAAAATCTGGTCATCATCGCCGTTCACCTGGGAATCTGGTTTTTTGTCTCGTTTTTCTGCGGCATCATGATCGCCGATCAGCTCGACGCCTACTCGATAGGCGGCTTTCCGCTCGGGTTCTGGTTCGCCAATCAGGGGTCATTGGTCACCTTCGTCATCCTCATCACCACGTACGTGACGATGATGAACAGACTGGACAAGAAATATGACGTGCACGAGGGGTAACAACCCGGGCGCTCCGTATTGACGCGATTGAATTCGCTACTACCACGAGGTGATAAACATGAGTATTCTTACCTGGACCTGGATTCTGACCGGCATCAGCTTTGCTCTCTACATCTACATCGCCATCGCCGCCCGGGCCAAGACGACCGGCGACTTCTACGCCGCGGAGCAGTCGGTGCCGCCGATCCTGAACGGCATGGCGACCGGCGCGGACTGGATGTCGGCCGCCTCCTTCATCTCCATGGCCGGCCTGATCTCCTTCCTGGGTCGTGACGGCTCCTTCTACCTCATGGGATGGACCGGGGGGTACGTCCTTCTGGCCATGCTGTTCGGCCCCTACCTGCGCAAATACGGCAAGTTCACCATCCCGCAGTTCATGGGTGACCGCTATTATTCGAACTCCATACGCGTCCTATCGCTGTTGTGCGCCATTTTCGTCTCCTTCACCTACGTCGCCGGCCAGATGCGCGGCGTCGGCGTGGTTTTCTCCCGGTTCATGGGGGTCAGCATCAACACCGGGGTCGTGGTCGGCATGGCGCTGGTCTTCTTCTATGCCACCCTCGGCGGGATGAAGGGGATCACCTACACTCAGGTAGCCCAGTACTGCGTGCTGATCTGCGCGTACATGATCCCGGCCATATTCATCTCCATGCAGTTCACCGGCAACCCGATCCCGCAGCTCGGCATGGGGTCGCAGATCACCGCCGGGGGCGCGGCGCTTTTGAACGATCCCTCCGCGCAGGGCAAATACATGCTCGACATGCTGAACGGCATCCAGAAGGATCTCGGCCTTGCCGCCTACACCTCCGGCCAGCGGCCGAGGATCGACGTCTTCTTCATCACCCTCTCGCTTATGATCGGCACCGCCGGCCTGCCGCACATCCTGATCCGCTTCTTCACCGTACCCAAGATGCGCGACGCCCGTTCCTCCGCCGGTTACGCGCTGCTCTTCATCGCCATCCTCTACACCACCGCCCCGGCGATCGCGGTTTTCGCCCGCACCAACTTCGTCAAATCGATCCATAACGTCGAATACACCAAGGCCCCGTCCTGGTTCAAGAACTGGGAAAAGACCGGCCTCGTGGGATGGAAGGACAAAAACGGCGACGGCAAGATGCAGATCGCCAAGGGCAAATGGGACGACGCCAAGACCGCCAACGAGGTCAAGATCGACCAGGACATCATGGTGCTCGCCAACCCGGAAATCGCCAAGCTCCCCAACTGGGTGGTCGGTCTGATCGGCGCCGGCGGTCTGGCCGCCGCGCTGTCAACGGCGGCAGGACTTTTGCTGGTCATCTCCGCAGCCGTTTCCCACGACCTGATGAAGGCCATCGTCAAGCCCGACATGAGTGAAAAGGAAGAGCTCTGGTGGGCGCGCGGCGGCGCCGGCGTGGCCGTCTGCATCGCCGGTCTCTTCGGCATCTACCCGCCGGGCTTCGTGGCACAGGTGGTTGCCTTCGCCTTCGGCCTGGCGGCCGCCTCCTTCTTCCCCTGCATCCTGATGGGGATATTCAACAAGAAGGCCAACAAGGAAGGGGCACTGGTCGGCATGGCTGTCGGGATCATCTTCGTTGCCGCCTACATCAGCTACTTCAAATTCGTCAACCCGGCCTTCAACACCAAGGACCACTGGTGGTTCGGCATCTCCCCGGAAGGTATCGGCACCGTCGGCGCGGCGCTTAACTTCATCTGCATGTGGGTGGTCGGCAAGTTCACCCCGGAACCGCCGCAGGAGATCCAGGACCTGGTCGGCAGCCTGCGCTACCCCGGGAAACTCGTCACTCCCCCCTCGAGCCATTGACCGTTCGCTGAACCGGCCCTAAACGGCGGCTGCTCCTCAGGGGCAGCCGCCATCCCCAAACAACTTTTAGCTTTACCTTCTGGAGGAACTGGCTTATGAATGCTTCGGCGAGCGGTCTGCAAAGCAGGGGGCATCTGATCAAGCGTCTCAACAATTTCATCCTGACCGCCCTCAAGCGGATCCGCCTGCGCTCGGTCGGCGCCGTGCTGCTCGGCGGCATGGCCGGCGTCAGCCTGAACTCCACCATCCTCCCCACGGCGATCTCGAGCTTCGGGCAGATCGACGAATTGACGGCGCGCTGGGAACTCGGCGGTTATGCCGTCTATTCCTTCATGGTCTGGGCGGTCGGCGCATGGGCGGCGCGTAAAACGGAAAACCCTGCAGCCGGGGGAGCCGTCCTTGGTATGGTCGGGCTGGTGAGCGGGGCGCTGCTGACCACGGCCGCCTTCGGAACCGGTCTGCCGTTGCTTTTGGCCGGAGCAGGGACCGGTCTGGTCTACGGCGCCGTGGGCGGGATGCTCATCGCCAGTTCCTTGCGCGAACCCGCTGAACCATGAAACAGACCCCTGCGGCTCGGGGTGCGGCAACAAAAAATTGAGTGATGGGGTCACACGTTATGCTTACCATGCTTGTTGTAATCTTTGTCCTCGCCTACGCGGCCATTGCCCTCGAACACCCGATCAAGATCAACAAGTCGTCCTCCGCCCTTTTGGGAGCCGGACTGCTCTGGAGCTGCTACGCTCTTTTGAGCGGAGATTCCCATCTGGTCGGGGAACAGCTCAACGAATCGCTCGCCTCCACGGCGCAGATCGTCTTCTTCCTGATCGGTGCCATGACCATCGTCGAGGTGGTCGACGCGCACAACGGCTTCGAGGTGATCACCTCCCGGATCAGGACCACCAAGCTGTCATCGCTCATGTGGCTGGTCGGGTTCGTGACCTTTTTCCTGAGTTCGGTGCTGGACAACCTGACCACCACCATCGTGATGATCTCGCTCATGAAGAAGCTCCTGGACCGGCACGACGACCGCCTCTTCTTCGCCGGGATGATCGTGGTCGCCGCCAATGCCGGCGGCGCCTGGTCCCCGATCGGCGACGTCACCACAACGATGCTCTGGATCGGCGGCCAGATCACCACGCTGGCCATAATGGAAGGCGTGCTGCTCCCGTCGCTCATCAACCTGATAGTGCCGCTCGTGGTGGTCAGCTTCATGCTGAAGGGGCGGGAGGTCGTGGCTCCGGCGCGGGCCGAGGAAAACGGCCTGATGCAGACCACCACGTTCGAGCGCAACCTGATGTTCTGCATGGGTATCGGCATCCTCGTGTCGGTGCCGGTCTTCAAGACGGTGACCCATCTCCCGCCGTTCATGGGCATACTGTTCGGCCTCGGCATCCTCTGGCTGGTGGGGGACCTGGTGCACCGCAACAAGGAGGACCTCGACAAGCAGCATCTGACCCTGGCCCATGCCCTGATGAAGATCGACATGAGCTCGATCGTGTTCTTCATCGGCATACTGCTCTCCGTGGCTACCCTTGAGCATACCCACATCCTGGCTGCGCTCGCCGGCTGGATGGACCGGACCGTCGGCCGCCTGGACGTAATCGTCACCATCATCGGGCTGGCCAGTTCCATCGTGGACAACGTGCCGCTGGTGGCCGCCTCAATGGGGATGTACAGCCTGGCCCAGTATCCCACCGACAGCTTCCTCTGGGAGTTCATGGCCTACTGCGCGGGCACCGGCGGCTCGATACTGATCATCGGTTCGGCGGCGGGAGTCGCCGCCATGGGGCTGGAAAAGATCCACTTCTTCTGGTACGTGAAAAAGATCAGCGGCCTGGCCCTGATAGGCTATTTCGGCGGCATCGTCGCCTATCTGGTGCAGTACAGGCTTTTGCACTGATAAAAATCCGCAGGTGCAGCCGTTTCAGGCGAGAAGAGACCTGCAGCGCCGCTTTCCCGGGACCCGATGTTTGGGCTCAACGGAACATGTAGAGCAGCATCAGGTAACTGAAATAAAGCAAAATGACCGCCATCGAATCCCAAGCCAAAAACAGGAGCTTTTTCTCCGACCGGTAGGTAAGGCCTACGATCATGATGGAGGTCATGGCCATGGCAGCCAGAGAGGAAATGAGGTGGTTGTTGTTGGAGTAGGAGAGGATCGGCCCCTCGACGAAGAAGAGGTCGTCCACGGCCAATATGAAGATGTTGCAGATATTGCTTCCCAGCAGGTTGCCGAGGGCCAGGTCTATCGCCCCTATTCTCACTGCGGCGAGCGATACGACCACTTCAGGCAGTGAGGTGGCAGCCGCGATGAAGATATTCCCCACGAAGCTCTGCCCCAGGCCCGTCATCTGTGCGATCCCCGCCCCTATCCTCGGCAGGACAACCGCTGCGGCGATGACGAGCAGGGCATTGAAGGCGAACCTCGCCGCGGCCTCCCTCATCGTAACGGTCTGGTACTTGAGCTCCTCGGCCTGCTCACCGATGAACCGGGCGAACTCCCTTTTTTCGTAGGAAAAGATCGTCCTCATGGCGAAGAGGTAAATGGCCAGCATGAAGATGCTGTAGAACCCTACCCATCCGAAGGGGGCAAAGCGGCTCCCCCCATAAAGGCCGATGCTGACCAAGCTCAGCAGCAGAATCCCGAAGCCGGCGGAAAGCACGTGGCCGTGATGCGCCCTGGCCGAGATGGTCTTCTCACGTTCGATCAGGTCGAGCGAGGCGAGGATCACCATATTGAACACGCAGCTACCCAGTACATCCCCTGTGGCTATGTCGGGAAGACCCTGTGTCGCCGAGCTTACCCCGGTAACCAACTCCGGCAGCGAGGTCACCGATGCCATGAGGAGCACCCCGATCCAACTCCTCCCCATGCCGGTCTTTTCCGCGATGACATCGCCATACCGGGACAGACGGGTCCCCGAATAGACGATCACTGCGGCGCTGGCAACCAAACCAATCCAAAGAAGCATGGGACACCCTCCCTACGAGTCGTGCCTGGAAACGGAGGTTTAAGGTTTAGCCTGGATGGAAGCTATTATCCCATGCCTCCGAAAACCGATTTTGTCCTCTCATACTGAGTCAATGAAAATACCTTCCATTCAGTAACATGTGTGCAACTATACTGGCCGCGTACCCCAGGGCAATGGCCCAGGTCCATTTCAGATGAGCGCCGAAGGTATAGACGCCACGGGCCGACCCCATCAGTGCCACACCGGCCGCCGAGCCGATCGAGAGCAGGCTGCCGCCGACTCCGGCAGTCAATGTCACCAGCAGCCATTGTCCGTGCGACATATGCGGGTCCATGGTCAACACCGCGAACATGACCGGAATGTTGTCGATGACGGCCGACAGTATCCCGACGAGTACGTTCGCTGTGGTATGCCCCAAGCCGTCGTACATGAACTTTGAGGCACTGGCAAGGTAGCCGAACTGCCCTAACCCTCCCACGCAGAGGATCACCCCATAAAAGAACAGCAAGGTATCCCACTCGGCCTTCGCTATTTTGTGGAAGAGGTCAAAGGCCGCATGGTTGTGACCGGTGACGTCAAGCGGGTTATCACCGCTCAGCAGGCGATTTTCGGTTTTTTTAAGGTAGTAGGCAAAAAAGGAGAGGTAGCCAAGCCCGAGCATCATGCCCACCGCCGGAGGCAAGTGCAGAAAGTTGTGGAATGACACGGCGGTGATGATGGTCAGCAGAAACAGCGCCATGATCCGTTTGGCCCCCAGCTTCATTTGCACCGCACTATCGTGGACTTCAGGTTTCTCCTTGGATACGGCCATACTCATGCACATCGCAGGGATAATCCAGTTGATGACTGATGGTATGAATATGGCGAAGAACTCGAAGAAACTTACCTTGCCCTTTTGCCAGACCATCAGGGTGGTAATGTCGCCGAAGGGTGAAAAGGCTCCGCCGGCATTGGCTGCGACAACGATATTAATGCAGGCCACCACGACAAACTTTTTGTTATTTCCCCCTACCGCCATGGCGACGGCCCCCATCAGCAGGGCGGTAGTGAGGTTGTCCGCCACCGGCGAGATGAAGAAGGCCAGCAGACCCGTCATCCAGAAGACCGTTCGCAGGGTAAATCCCTTGTTGACCAGCCAGGAACGCAGCGCCCGGAAGGCATTGCGCTCTTCAAGTGCGTTGATATAGGTCATGGCCGCCAGCAGAAAGAGGAACAATTCGGCATATTCGGTCAGATTGCCGAGAATCGCCCCGTGGGCGTGGTCAGGTTTTCCCAGAGTCTGGTAAGCGAGTGCGACCAGCACCCAGATGATACCTGCTGCCACTATTACCGGCTTGCTCTTGCGAAGATGAAGCTGTTCTTCGAATATTACGAGGGCGTATGCGCCAACAAACAGTACCAATGCAAAAATTCCCATGCTGCTCCGGGTCAGGTCGGCAATTGCTTCGGCGTTTCCCGAAGCGAGCGCTGTTTGCGCCGAAGCCAGCATCACCATCAAGAACGATATGATTTTCACCATGTATAATTTTCCTTTTTTCAATCACGAACGCAGTGTTGATCGAATTCGATGCGTGGGTAGGCTCTGCACATATCCGGTTTTGTGGCGTTGATGCGGCAAAGCGAAAGCCCGGAGTCCGTCCGGTGCATGAACGGGCACCGGTTCAAGGGCTCCTTGGTAACCGGGTCCACCCATATCCAGCCGAGACGGTTCACCATCTGAAGCAGGTCTTCCCGCCCCTCCCGCTTCCACCTACGGAGATCCGCATCGCAGGCATTGAGATGCCCTCCGAATAATTCACAGCAACGACCGCAACATGCACACGTGCGGTTTCTTGCATCGATAGGCGCAAGCCATTTCTTCAGGAGTTTCAGCATACATCCTCCATGAAAACAGCGATGAGCGCATAAATGCGCTGATACTATTCAGGTTATTCTGTTGTCAGGGGCAGGCTGGAATCAGGCTGGGGGGGCTCTTGATGATGGAGATGAGCAAACTGGGGAGATATGAGGAGTTGAACAGGAGGCATGAGGCGCTACTACACCTGCAGCAACCAAGTCAACGGTCACCGAGGCGGCAGGTCGTATGACTGCAACGGTGCAACAGGCCTTTGCCGACAAAGAATGGCTTGACACCCCGTCTGGCTGAAAATTGGGAATGTTATCGTTAGAGTAGGTGACAGGCGTGAGTATGAGAAGAATAAGTATTAATAGATGGGAAAGATCTCTCACAATAAAACGGCCACGCAAACAAGACCGCCCTGTCACGATATGCTGCAGGTTGCTGGAAGGTTGTATGGGCATGTTACCGGATGCAATCATGTTAACCTGGTTACGTTTGGGTTGAGGACACACTATCCGATAAGCTCCCGCGTTACAACAAAGTTCTCGACAGCGAAGGCGGCTTTTTGGAAATCAGCCAGTTACGTTAGCTGTCCAAATCCATGCGTCTGTCCTTAAACGGCTGTTCGTGACCTCTCCCATCGTCCATCGAGTCCGCCTCGTACAAAAACCTCCAGGCAAACTTCGGGTCGTCCGGCAACGCCTTGTGCCATACGTTCGCGCTTTCCAGTGTGCCATAAATGCTGGTGTGGTTGGTGAGGGTGCCGCCGTAGCGGTAGCCGTTGCTGGAAAAGGCGATGTTCATTCCGAACGAGTAGGCCCCGGTGATGCTGAACAGTGACCGGATGCCGAGCTTCTCCAGATGCCCTTCGATCTGCTGCAACAGGTGGCCGGCAAGCCCTAGGCCGCGGTATCCGGGCAGGGTGGCGAAATGGGTCAACTCTGCACAGTTCGATGCCGATTCTATTTCCGTGCAGGAGAGGGCCACCATGCTCTCTCCCTTCCATATGCCGAAGAAGATGGCGCTCTCCTTCATGGCGGCGCGAATATACCCTGGATCATGTACGCGCAGCGGCTTGGCTGTAAAAACCTCGCGGTAGAGCGCGGCCATCCCGGCGGCATCCTTTTCTTGGGCCAACCGGAAGGCGAATCCCGCGGGGAGGGGCTTTGCGGCGGCGCGTTGCTGCGCATCGGCCGCTATCAGAACCTCCCGCACCAAAAGCGGTTGGCGCTCCTGTTTCCGGTCGGCGCTCAGATACTTTGCCATGAAACAGGCAGAGCCTCCTTCCGGGAAAAAGTTCGGCAGTGCTGCCTCCAGATGGTATCCCGCCGCGACGAACCGCCCTGCTTCCGGGGCGGGGATTCTGGCGCAGACCTTGGAGTAGCCCCGGGAACAGGCCAATTGTTCCAGAGAGTCGATGATCCCAGGGGCATCGGTTGGGTGGAGCTTTGTCAGATAGGCCAGGTCATTGCCGGGGCCGTGCTGAACCGTGGATTTGCCTATCATCTCGATCGGGTCACTCATTGTTCCTCCCTCTGATCCGGTTGTTCCCCTCAGGCTTGAGCGAAATGGTCCGTGATGTGCGCCGTCCATAAACGGTCTTCAATAATTCGCTTCTTCGCTTTGTGATTCCAGCATTCCGACTATGGAATTTAGCAGTCCGAGCATCTCGGACTGTTGGTTCAGGTAGTACGATGCCGCCGACCTGTCGTCCTTGCCGACATGAACGCCGAACACGTCATCGCGTTTCAACCGAAACACCTCCTCGTCGGTCTCGTCGTCGCCGAAGTAGACGGCTCTGGAAGAACCTAGGCGCTCCATGGCTGCCGCGAGCGCGTCTCCTTTGCCCCAGGCCTCCCCGGGGACCACGTTGACCACATATTTGCCGCCGATTCTCCGGGGGCTCGGTTCCAACTGATCGATGGCGGCATGGATCAGCGCCAGGGCCCGGTCGGGATCGTCCGTTTTACGGAAATGCAGTGAAATGGATTCTCCCTTGAACTCGATCTCGATGCCCCGTTCGTAAAACAAGGCGTCGTGCAGCTGCTTTCTCCACTTCAGGCAACAGTCGACGAACTGCCAGTTCCGGCTGTCTTTCCCGGGAGGCCATTCGGCGCCGTGATTGCCGATAATCAGGTGCGGCTCAAATCCCAGTATGGCTTGGGCGTCTTTTCTCGACCTGCCGGTGATCACGACGACCTTGGCAAGCCCGACAAGTCGCTGCAACGTGGCGCGCACCGGGTTGGCCACCCGCGCGGCGCCGTACTCCTCGACGATCGGCGCCAGGGTGCCGTCGAGGTCAAAGGCGAACAGGGTGTCCGGGGTCGCGTAGCGGGTCAAAGTGGCGAGTCCCGGCGATTGAAACAGGTATGACGGCATCACTAATCTCTCCTGATCCTGGCTGACAGTTTTTCCCGCTGGCGGACGCGGGCTGCGTCCAGAAGCATCCTCCCGGCCCAGCGGTAGACGTTGAAATCGCGCACCAGCGCCCGCATGCTGCCCATCCGTTCCCGTTGTTCGAAGCCGGGCATGGTGATCGCGCGATGAAGGGCGTCTGCCGTCTGTTCGATGTGGTACGGGTTTACAATGAGCGCCTCGTGCAGCTCATGAGCCGCACCTGTGAACTGGCTCAATACCAGCACCCCCTGGTTGTCATCCCTGGAAGCGACAAACTCCTTTGCCACCAGATTCATCCCGTCGTGGAGGCTCGTCACCATGCAGACATCGGCGGCCCGATAGAAGCGGTTCACCACCTCGGGGTCATGGTGCTCCGCCTTGAGGCAGATCGGCTGCCAGTTCCCCTTCGAGAAGCGCTGGTTGATGCGCTGGGAAAGCTTGTTGACCTGCGCCTCGAAGGCCTGGTAATCGTCGAGGGCCGAGCGCGACGGTGCGGCGATCTGGATAAAGGTGAAGTTGCCCACCAGTTCCGGGTGCTGTTCCAGGAGCTTTTCCACGGCGCGGAAGCGCTCGAGAATCCCCTTGGTGTAGTCGCAGCGGTCCACCCCGATGCCTATCTTGTGCTCCGGCGATACTCCTAAAGCCGTGCGGACCTCGGCGCGGCACTCCTCGACGGAGGGCTGCGAATCCTGCCAGGGAGGGGGCCACTGGATAGAGATCGGGTAACTCTCCACCATGGTCAGATTGCCCCGGCGCGATATGGTGGACGATTCGTGCTCGATACGCGTCTCCAGGTAGCGGTCCACCGTTTCCAGAAAATTCTTGCGGTGAAACGGGGTATGGAAACCGAGGATCGTGGAGCCCAGCATCCCCTGCAGCAGTTCCTCCCTCCAAGGACAGATGCCGAATGATTCCGGGTTGGGCCAGGGGATGTGCCAGAAGGTAATGATGGTCGCCTTGGGGAGAGCCTTTCTGATCATGCCGGGCAAAAGTGCGAAGTGGTAATCCTGTACCAGCACGACCGGGTCTTCGCTGTCTGCCTCCTTGACCACTGCATCGGCAAAGCGCTGGTTGATGGCAACGTACTGCTCCCAGTCGCTGGAGCGGAAAATCGGGCGCACGTGGGCGATATGGCACAAGGGCCAAAGCCCCTCGTTGGCAAAGCCGTAGTAATAGCCGTTCTCCTCCTCCTTGGTGAGCCAGATGCGGCGCAGCGTATACTCGGGATGCTCCGGAGGAACCCGGACCCGGTCCTGCCGGTCGACGCTCTCCCGGTCGGCAGTGCCGCTGCCGTGGGCAATCCAGGTGCCGGAGCAGGCCCGCATGACCGGTTCGACGGCGGTGACAAGACCGCTGGCCGGGCGATGGACCTCGATGCGGTCCCCTTTTTTGCTGTGGATGTACGGCTCGCGGTTGGAAACCACGATGATCCTTTCCCCGGTGAGCTGCTTGTGCAGCAGGCTGCGCAGCGAATCGGGACTCCAGGTTATGGTGGCGTCGTCGGCGAAGCGCCGCTCGGTATCGAGCGTCCGCAAGAGCGTTCGCAGATCTCCCACAAGCGGCTGCAACTCCGAAGCGACGGCGGGCTGGGAAAACGGCTTCAGTATCCCTTCGCCGCGCAACATGGCCCGCACTCCGTCCATCCAGCCGCGCCAGCTCAGATGGGCCACCAGTACGGTGATGACGGAGATGACAACTCCCAGCAGGGCAAAGAACATGATGATGTACTTGCGGGTATCGGCGCTGCGGCGTTCGACGAAGCTCATGTCGTGAATCAGGATCAGAGAGCCGCTTACCGCTCCGGCCTCCATGGGATGAACGGCGACATGAACGGACCCCTCGGGGAGCTGATGAAGCTGGATTTTCCCTTGATCCGCTGCTGTGGTCGAGGAACAGTCCAAGGATTTCGGGAAGGTCGGTGTGCGGTAAAGCAACTTGCCTTTGCCGTCACAAAAACCAAGGGCCAACAGTCGCTCGTCCTGGATGGCTCGCAGCAAAAGAGCGTTGATCTTGACTTTGTTCTCTTGCTGGAGCAGTTCTGCCAGAGGCTCATGCAAGGTATTGGCAATGAGGCGGGAGCGGATGTCCATGTCGCGGACCGCCCAGCGCAGAGTAAGGCTGTCGACCAGCGGCACCACCGCAAAGGCCAGAAGCCCGAGTGCAATCGCGAGAGGGATTACGAAACGAAGAGAGAGGCTCAGGGATTTCAATGATGAACCAAACTTGGCCTGCTTCATGAAAACTCCTAAATTCGGGGGTCTGATCTTTGAGCGTATCTCTGAGGAAAAAGCTTATTGATCAACCCGGCACCCGGGGAATCAGAATGCGGAGTCCCAGCGCTTGCTGAGACGGATGGCGGCGTTGATCAGCCCGACCATGCTGTAGGTCTGCACGAAATTACCCCACTGTTCTCCGGTGCGCACGTCAAGGTGCTCGGCGATCAGGCCGTGGCGGTTATGGCGCGCCAGCAGGTTCTCGAAGAGCTGGCGAGCCTCGTCGCTGCGCCCAAGGGCCACCAGGGCATAGATGTACCAGTAGGTGCAGACGATGAAGGCGTTCTCGGGCGCTCCGAAATCGTCCTTTTCCACGTAGCGGAAAATGTAGTCCCCCTGGCGCAGCTCGCGCTCGATAGCTGCGACGGTAGAGGCGAAGCGGGGGTCATCCGCGCTGAGAAAGCCCACGTCATGCATCAGCAGCATGCTGGCATCCAGAGAGTCCCCCTCGAATGCCGCGGTGAATGCCTTTTTCCCGTCGTTCCAGGCCCGGCTGCAGATGGTGGCGTGGATGCGCTGCGCCTGGGCGTCCCAGTAGGCGGCCCGTTCGGCGAGAGCCAGGCGGGCTGCGATCTTTGACAACCGGTCGCAGGCGGCCCAGCACATGATGCTGGAGAAGGTGTGCACCCGTTTGCTGCCGCGCAGCTCCCACAAGCCCGCGTCAGGCTGATCGTGCACCCGGATCGCCGTTTCGCCAAGCGGTTCCAGCCGGTGGAAAAGGGCCGCATCGCCTCGCTGCATGAGCCGCTGGTCGAAGAAGACATGGGTCACCGCGAGAATCGCCGAGCCGTACACGTCGTGCTGGATCTGCTCGTAGGCCTGGTTACCCACTCGCACCGGTCCCATGCCGCGATATCCCGCCAGCGTTGTCACCTCCAGTTCCTCCAGATGCAGCTTGCCGTCGATGCCGTACACCGGCTGCAGGGGGCCGCCATCGCAGCCGGCCACCACGTTGACCAGATAGCCGAGGTAGCGCTCCATGGTGCGGGTGGCACCCAGGCGGTTCAGGGCGTTGACCACGAAGTAGGCGTCGCGCAGCCAGCAGTAGCGGTAGTCCCAGTTCCTGCCGGAGTGGGGCGACTCGGGGATAGAAGTGGTCAGCGCCGCGACAATCGCGCCGGTATCGTCGAATGCGTTGAGCTTCAGGGTAATGGCGGCGCGAATCACCTCGTCCTGCCACTCGAAGGGGATCCCCAGGTCGCGCACCCATTCATGCCAATAGGCCAGTGTCTCGGCCTTGAACCGGTGGGCCAGTTCGGAAATGCTCTCCTGGATGGTTTCGTCGGGGCCGAAGATCAGGTTCAGTTCGTCTTGCAGAATGAAGGGAAGTTCCTGAAGGATGTTAGTGATGGAAGCATCGGTGGTGAGCCTGAGCACCATGTAGGGGGAGACATAACGGATATGGTGGCTGCCGTAGGTGAGTTCGCCCCGTTCGCTGCCGTAATTGCGGGCCGGCCGGACCCGGAGCGTGACCCTTGGGCTGCCATGCAGTCGGCGCACCTGCCTGATGAGCATCATCGGCGTGTACATCCGTCCGTGCTGTCGGAACCGGGGGGCAAAGTCCGTTATCTCCAGCACGGCTCCCCTGGCATCGGTCATGCGTGTCACCAGGACTGCGGAGTTTGGCAGATAGCGCTGTTCGCAGGCGACCCGGTCCAAGAGTTCGATGGTGCAGTAACCCGTCCCGGAGCCGGTCTCGTGTTCCTGCAGCAGGGAGCAAAACGCCGGATCACCGTCGAAACGGGGCAGGCAGTACCAGACGATTTCGGCTTCAGTGTCGATCAGGGCGCCGACCTGGCAGTTGCCGATCAGCGCGAGATCAAGAGAATTTTTCATGCAGCTCTCCTTTGACGCCGGCTTTTGCAATGCACCGTGTCAGCTGTGCAGCGGCTGCGGGGTGATATGCTCTGCTCCAAGAATGCGCACCATATGCCGCATCCCTTCCAGAACCTGGCCGAACTGTTCCTCCGGCAATGCCTCAAGTCCCTTTACCAGCATGATCTGGGCGACCTCCGGCGCCTTGGCCACCACCTCATGCCCGAATGCGGTCAGGCCAAGGTCCACAGCCCTGCGGTCCACCTTGCAACGGTCGCGCGTGACCAGCTTTTTGGCCTCCAACCGGTCCAGGATTCCCACCACGGTAGCCGGGCGCAGGTACATCTGGCGTGCCAGCTCTGAAACCCGCATGGGTGCGGCGTTGGCAAGGATCTTCAATGCCCACAGTTGCGGACCGGTCAATTCGGTCTCTTTCTCGGCGGACCTGGAGCATGCGTTGATCGCCTGGAAAATCCTCCTCAAATCATCAATTATCTGAGGAATTTGCGCCGCATTTTTACTCATATATGCTCCTAAAATTGCCTTGACAAAACGGTTTGTATTACTAATAATTAGCGTCCCGAATCATAGCAACATCTCAGAAACTCGTCAAGCTGATTTGGCGGGCATCTGCGCATGACGCCGGAATTCAGATTGTATTGGAGCCAGTTATCATGAGACGGTTTCGCCAGAAAACGTTCTTTCAGATTACCATCTGGACCGCAGCTGCCCTTGTCGGAGTTGCTGCGGTGCTTTTCGCACGTCTGATCGAGTTGGCGCAGAAGCAGTATTTCACCATTTTTCACGGGCACCCTTACCTGGTCCTGCTTGGCACACCACTGCTTTTTGTGGCCGCCACACTGATTGTCGAGAAATTCGGGCCGCAGGCGCGTGGCAGCGGAATTCCGCAGGTCCTCGAAGCGATCGATCATGCGCATACCAGTGAGATTGTCGCCCCCCCTGGCGCAGCTCCCTTATTTCTGCAAGAACCGCAGTGGTGAAGGTCATTTCGGCAACCGTCGGAATATTGGCCGGCGCATCCATCGGACGCGAAGGCCCGACCGTACAGATCGCCGCTTCCATTTTTGCCGGTTTCGGGCGACTGACCCGAAAAATCCTGCCGCAAGTCGACTTTCAGACTTTTCTCACTGCGGGGGCCGCAGCCGGAGTGGCGGCGGCCTTCAATGCCCCGCTTGCCGGCATAACTTTCGCGATAGAAGAGGTGACGGAGGGGATGCTCGGGCAATTTCGGGAAATGATCATGCTTGCGGTCATTCTATCGGGTGTCGCTGCCATGGCGCTATCCGGCAATTACCTTTACTTTGGGCATCCCACCGTTTCAAGCTCCATGGCTGCCCTTGCTCCCGAAACCCTGATTCTCGGTGTTCTCGGAGGGGTGTCGGGCGGCGCGTTCGCTCGTCTGCTGGCGTACCCCGGATTGGTGGACCTTCCGCCCCAGCCCTGGAGAAAGGCCCTTTACTGCGGGATACTCTGCGCCGCCATCGGTTTTTTTAGCGGCGGAACGACGGCCGGGTCGGGATACGAGATCACGCGTACTTTTCTGGAAAACTCGTCGATTGACCGGTGGCCGCTGCTCTTCGGTTTAGAAAAATTCGTCACAACGGTGCTCTCCTATCTGTCCGGTATGGCCGGGGGGATATTTTCACCATGTCTGTCGATTGGCGCCGGCTTGGGTTTCAGCGTTGCCAAGCTGTGCCATTTCGCCAATTTCAAGGTGTGTGCACTGCTGGGCATGGTTGCTTTCTTTTCAGGCGTCATTCAAGCGCCTCTGACCGCGGTGATCATCATCATGGAGATGACCGACCAGCACATCCTCATTATTCCCTTCATGATCGCCGCTTTTCTCGCCAGGAGGATAGGACAGATGTTCATGCCCGTTCCACTTTACCGATTTCTGGCCAACAAGAATCGGGAAGGGTGACCCGACCGGAGGAACGGTTATTTCCAAGGCCTTGGCACATTCATCAGGCTTTGCCTTTGGATCTTTGCTAGCGGGTGCGCCGGAAGCCACAGAGTAGCGCCGCGATCCGGTCCTGTATCTCCCGGGCGCGCCGTCCGGAGGTGGCATAGTTTTGCATGATCATCGCAAAGGCGAGTGGTTCTCCGTCGGCGCTACTGGCGTAGCCCGAGAGGGCGGAAACGCCGCTCATGTTCCCTGTTTTCCCGCGCAGGTTCCCTTTGGCGCAACTCCCAATCATGCGGCGCTTGAGGGTGCCGTCCTTACCTGCAATGGGAAGGGAGTCGTAGAAAGTTCGGTACAGTTCGCGGTCCCGGTGGATGACCCGGAGTGTCAGGGTAAGGGTTTCCGCGCTGGAGAGGTTGTAGCGTGAGACGCCGGACCCGTCCGCCAGGACCAGGTCCTGCGTCGGGATGCCGTGTATTGCCAGGTACCTGCGCACCGCGGCGCTGCCGGCCTCCGCAGAGCCGGGCTGCCCGGTCGAGTACAGGCCCAGCAGCTTCAGAAGGCTCTCGGCCGTGAGGTTGTCGCTGTTTTTCAGCGCGAACCGGACCAACTCGTCCACGCGGCGAGTTGCCCGCGCCAACAAGTTTGCCCTCGCCGGAGTGGGCCCGGTTGTCATGTCGGCGATCTTGATTCCCTGCGCCCGAAGCGCGTCCCGAAACAAGGTGAGCGCCATAAGTTCCGGTCGCCAGACGCTGGCACGTTTTTCCAGGGGAGCGCTCCCCAAGGGTATCACCCCGGATATGGTGATCAGGTTGTCGCGCTCACCGGGGCGCCTGGCTGCCTTGATGCTGGCCGGCTCACTGGCAGTTCCCGTCCGGGTCAGGTTTTCCAGTGTGACATATGAAGTGGCGGGCTCAGCCGTAACGGTTGCCGATGCCCCCAGCCCGGGGCCCGGCTGCACCAGAACAGAAACTGCATTTTGGTTGACCGACAAGGGGGAGATGAGGAACTCGTCGTCATCCCACATCCACCCACTGCCCCGGTAGAGATCGTCAAAACAGGAGAGGTCCGCGGCAAGGGTGTATTCCCTGCCCCTGTCCAGGGTGCGGGCCGCGGCCGCGGCCAGGGCGGTCAACTCCGCCGCGTTCATCATACCGTCACCGCCCCCCTTGAGGTAAACCCTCCCCCCGGCCGCATCGAGGGCCACCGTAGTCACCACCTCCCGGGCCGGTCCCAGCAGGGCCAGGGCTGCGGCAGCAGTGAATATTTTCTGGGTGGATGCGGGAATCAGCAGCAGCCGCGGATTGAATTCGTAGATGGTGTCGCCTTCCTTGAGCGAGACAACCTTGATGCCCACGTTGGTGACGGGGAGAAGTTCGTGCGCCAGGATGGAGTCGATCTCCCGCTTTAGGGCGGGAATGGTGGAGTTGCTGGTGATGAACAGCTCGGTTTGTGAAGGGGACGCGGTTTCCTCGGCAAAGGTGGCGCCAGGCGACCACGTGGCGATGATGAGAGAAGAAAGCACTGCTCCTAAAATCCTACTCAAATGCTGCATCCAATTTTCCTCAGTGGGTGTTGCGGCATGGGGAAGAGAGTCCGGCCCTTCAATCCCGCCCTTCATCTTCCTCATTATTTACGCTTGATTCCCAGATCCTTCTTCACAGACTTGATGTAGCGACCAAATGCCTTATCCTTATTTCGCTTTTCAAGATACGACAGATCATGAAACTCCGCTTCACTCTTGAGTTTGATAAAATTCTGATAGTGTGCCCGATGGAGACTTCCTTCCTTAATGGCACTCAGAACAGCACAACCTGGTTCGCTGGAGTGAGAGCAATCATCATATTTGCATTTCGACGCTAACTCATAGATATCAGCAAAGCTGCAGCTAATTCCTTCTTCATCTCCCATAATGCCAAACTCACGCATACCCGGATTATCTATCAGCATTGCACCGTTATTCAATACGATGAGTTCGCGCCGCACCGTCGTATGTCGTCCCTCTCCAGTACCACTCACCATTTTAGTCTCAAGTATTTGACGGCCAATCAGTTGGTTTATCAATGTGCTCTTGCCAACCCCTGACGAACCTAAAAGACTGTAGGTTTTCCCGGATTGTAGAATGTCGCGTACATTGTTGACCCCTTCTCCGGTGATATTACTAAGCGCGATTACCTCCGTAGTTATTCCAGCACTTCTGATCTCTTCTATTAGTTGTTGGAGGATATTCGGACTGACAAGGTCAGTTTTTGTGAGTAACACGACAGGATGCACATGCCCATTTCTGACCATTACCAAGTATCGTTCAAGCCTGTTAACGTTGAAGTCGAACTGACAGGACTGGATTATAAAGGCTACGTCAATATTCGACGCAATCATCTGGTATTCGATGGTGTCTCCTGCAGTTTTACGACGAAGAAACGACTTTCTCGGAACTACGTCATGGATTATTCCAAAATCGTCGGAACCGTTGTATTGAATGCATACCCAGTCTCCGACACAAGGTAAATCACTTGGTTTCTCAGTCGTGTAGAGAAAACGGCCGGCAAGCTTTGCGCGAAATTCACCTGACTCATTTATTACAATAAGTTGGTCACGGTCTACAGCAACAACACGTGCAAGACGGTGTCCCGCCAAGCCCTTTCCTTGGACCTTTACATTAAACCATTCATCCCAACCAAATCGGTTTAGTTGTTCAGAAACAGAGATCATTTGAAAATACCCCTTCCCTCCACAACATTGCCACATGTGGGACATTTGAAGGTTGTCGGGAAATCAGTCACAAATCGCCTCATCCTAAGTTTGGTTGCCCACCGGGGCCGCGGGTGACTCGGTTCACCGGTCCTCCCGTGTTGTTGGGTCATGTGCGGCAGCTTTCACAGGCGGCGTAGCGGGAGTCACGGCCTGCGCTTGTAGAGCGTTATCACATACTGCTTGCCGTTCATTTCGTACGCGTAAATAAGTTTCCCATCGGCATCTAGGTGCCCCTTCCCCTTGCGTTTTGAAAGCGTCAGCACCTTATGCTCGAACGCCCATTTCCCGGTCTCCCGGCCCCAGACGTAGGCAGTCCCCTCTTCGAGCTTGAGCCAGGGCTCCAATCTGCAGGGGCGGCCGGTATAGGCACCGCCACTGATCGACTGGCATGCCCATGTGCCGGCGATGGTATCCTGAGCCAACACAGAATTTGGCCGGGCGCAGAGCAGTCCGAGCATCAGGATGGTACACAGTGCCGAGAAACATATATCTCCAACCCTGGTTTCATGCCACATGAATTTTCTCCTCACTGTTCAGCCGCACCTTTTCGACGCCCCAAGAACCCAAACTAACCCGATACTGTTTTGAATTACTTACTTATGATTCTTGGGGCGTCCCTGGACTTCAGTTGATTCCGAAGGTTATGCATGTTCGCATGGGCGTCGCCGTCGGTTTGTCCTCTTTGGGAAACGGCTCCTCAATAGCTCCATCCGGTCAGCACCGCCGTAACGCTCCCCACTGTCACTTTGGTCTGCGCCTTGACTGGTATCCGCCATTCGTCGTCCGTCAGCCAGATATACACCCCCCGTTTCCCTTCGAACACCCCTTCCGGCTTCACCATCGGCTCGATGACCAGGGTTTCGAATTCCCCAGCCGGCACCTTGATCCTCTCCCTGCGAAGGACCCTGATCTCGATCCGGTGCAGGGTCTTGCTGTCCAGCACGTTGATATAGAGTGACCTGCCCGGCTTCAGCGGCTGGTGGCGAACATAGTAGAAGCTTGAGTAGATGTCGAAGGTCTCCGGCTCAAGGGCGATCCTGACCTGCTCGCCGGTCTTGTGGTCGAGGAACAGGGCATTCATCTCCTGTGGGTGAAAGCGGATTTCCCGGTCGCGGACCCGGCGTCCCTCCTTGAAAAGCATCCTGAAGTTCCTGGTCCGGCCGGGGAAGGGGCCGACCTTGTCGAGGACGCTTTCGGTCCGGTCGTCCACGGGGAAAAAGGTCGAGAGCCAGTCGTTGGAGCGGGCGAAGGAGACGATCTTTACGGTATCCCCCTGATCGCTGATCTCCTGCTCCGCCTTGCCCACCGGAATACCGGTCCAGTTGAGATCGTACGTCAATTTTTCGGGGATCTTCTGCCCGGCGACTGCCGGCAAGACACCGAGAGCAGCCAGCAGGATGCAGATTAGTGAGGTACGAACAAAGGCTTTCACGGGAGACCTCTTTTTCGGAGAGCCTTGGGATCAGCTGTTGCTTGTTACTTTTTGGCTGTTGGATCACTCTGGAGGGCAAGAGGCAAGCCCCTCCCTTGTTTCTCACTCAGCTTTTTCAGCTAGAGTTACTAAGCAGACCCTCGGCCCCACGGTCTACTTTGGATTTTTACCTCGGATTTGCTTATCTTGCGGAGTGGATAATACGAGTTTGATGAAAGTATTTCAATAGTGATTATCGGATGGCAATGGCGTTTTTCCTCCACGCGGGTTTTTTGGGGACACTATCGCAATCAGTTCACGACCATTTGCAACCCCTGAAAACACTCATATCAGTTGAACTCCAACTTCGAGTAAGATATTTTTATCTACAATATCCGGCAGTTTAACCTCAACCTACCTAATTAGGTAGGTGAAAGGTAGGTCGAAATCCAACTAATTTTCAACTAATAATACTAGTCAAACCCCTCCCTTCGAGCGCAAGGAAGGTTCCCCTGAGCGAGTCGAAGACCCCCCTGCAAGCCGTGATTGGGCGGTCGCCTTACCACCGGCCGATGCCCTCCGACTGCGCTGCGATCAACTCCATGAGCCGGTACAGCGCGTCGCACTGGTAGCGTGCGAAAGCGCCCTTGAAGAGCGGGAGCAGGGCTCCTCGGCCCTGCGCCCCGGATCGGCTCCCCGTGGAGGACCAGGCGCGACTTGATGCCGACTTCCAGAGGCAAACGTCTACGGCTTTGGTCTGGCGGGGCGTTTAATCCTTATTTTCGAGGGGAGGGGCGGGGAACTGGGCTGAGGCTGACCCGCCCTTAGCGGGTCTTGCCGATGGGGCCTCGCTTTTATAAATCCTTTACTTTTATAACATGCATGGTATATTAAATCCATGGTTTACCGCCTTTCATATACAATGAAACTGTAGAGGCTGAGCTCGATGCTTGGCCTGTCGGTTTGCGTGCTCGATTTCGAGCATTGTCTGTGCGTATGGAAGAATACGGTCCCAACCTGGGAATGCCGCATACACGTGCGCTTGGCAATGGCCTTTTTGAAATCCGCGCAAAGGCGGAAGAAGGAATCGGGAGAGTGTTTTTCTGCACCACGGTCGGACGAAAGATCATAATTCTCCACAGTTTCATTAAAAAGACGAACAAGACACCAAAACGGGAACTCGATTTGGCGCTTGCCCGGCAGAAGGAGGTAATGAATCATGAGCTATAAACCGGTTTCGTACCAGCCCAAGAAAAAACTTGAGAAAGACCTACAAGACCCCAATTTCAAGAAGGCATGGGAAGCCTTGGATGATGAATTTGCTGCTCTGGATGCCCTGCTTTTGGCGCGTCGCCAGGCAGGGATGACCCAAGAACAAGTGGCGGCTAAAATGGGAGTTTCCCAGCCATCGTTGGCGAGGGTTGAAGCATCACTCGGCTCTCACCGTCATTCTCCGTCTCTTGAGATGCTCCGCAAGTATGCTGCCGCTGTTAATTGTAAACTTGAGATAAAACTGGTGCCACAGCATTCATGACTCTATCTGATTCCATGCAAGGGAGCCGCCTTTTGGGTGCTCCCTGATTTGAAATCAGCAACTCTCCAATAACCAAGCTGAAAATCATGGCGACAACCACGCCAAGTCCCGCGAATATCACATTTATTACAAACGCGTATTTCAGCCGATTCAGTATTGTCATGCTCTTTTTCTCGCCAACGGTTCCGGGCGCACCGGCGGCGTGAAACGAAGTCCAGTGCCGCCCTTTGTTCGGCCTTCCGGCTTGATTTATACCAATATATATTATAAGATAATATATATTGGCAGCCATGGAGGTGCATTATGCAAAAAAATACCAGCGTATCACTTGGCCCACACTACGAGAAATTCATTTCCAATCAGGTATCCCAAGGCCGTTTCGGTTCGGCAAGCGAGGCGATCCGGGCTGGGCTTCGGCTTTTGGAGGAACGAGAAACCAAACTTTCCTTGTTACGCCGTGCGCTTATTGAGGGCGAAGAAAGCGGCACCGCCAACTATTCCCTGAAGTCCTTAATCGATGAGATTGATGGTGAGGGTCTCAACTGATGCCTTCATTCACCCTCACCACTATGGCGAAGGCGGACTTGAAAGCTATTGCCATATACACCCAAGACAAGTGGGGCCGCGGACAGCGCGACGAGTATTTAACCATGCTGGATGCCTGTTTTCATCAGTTGGCCGCCAATCCGCTCAAAGGGAAGGATTGCAGCGACATTCGGAACGGTTATCGTAAACTTAACGCTGGAAGTCATGTGATCTTTTACCGCCAGATACTCAAAGACTCGATAGAGATCGTCCGTATACTGCACGGACGTATGGATATTGAAACGCGGCTTTCTGATCACTGAAATTTGCTGTTGGAGTTAAGGTAGTTTTTATTTTGAATATTCCGACAATTTAAACTCACTCCAAAAGAGACCTGACGGGACTGCGTTTTCCAATCCTTCTAAAACTACATACATGTCTTCATGTATTTCTGACACCTTATATTTTTTACCGGGTTGCAACTCAGCCAAATCAGTCATTAAAAGTAAATCTCTTCCTCTTGAGGTCGGAGAGTATACGACAATATCCCCCGATTTAAATGGACACTTTTCCAGTAGTCTCACCTCTCTTTCTGCCGAATGGTGTGGGCGCTGACCTGACGGCTTTATCGGTCAGATCTAGCGGCCTTGTTGTGTGTGCGGCTGTTCTTTACTTCAAGGTTTTCGCCGACAGCTTCAAAAAACAACCCCCAAGAACAAACATAGGCAGGATATTGGTGAACAAATATTTCAGATTTGGCACATCCTTGAAAATAACCAAGTAAAGAATAGAGGAGGTCAGACCACCTATGATGAGCCACCATCCACCGATTCTCATATTGAAGAATGCTGTTACGGTTGCGGGGAGAGTCGAGACATAACCACTAATTATGAAGACCCAGGAGGAGATTGGTTCATTGTTTCCGAAGACAAAAATTGCTCTAAGGCCTTTTTTCATTTGGAGTAATCCTATCCCCGCCCCAATGACCAATAAGGCTCCTGTAATCATGATTTTTTTTATTTCTTTTCTCATTTTCCTCACACAACGGGCCGGCAATTGACCCGCCGGCCCAGTATTTTAGGGCGGGCGGCGTCTAACTGTTGGCTGCGAAGGGCACAATTTCTTCAGCTGTTTTATTTTTCGGCCTTGATTCTTGTAACCGATTCCACCCACGGCTCGTACCGCTTCCCGTATCTGATGACCGCTGAATACCGGGGAAACTTTGTGTCGGTTCTTTCACCGGAATAGATGTCCGACCATGAGGCTTCCGGCCGCGCGAATTCCGCCACCTGTCCCTGCATATTCGGCGGTACTGTCGTCCGGTCGCAGAGTATCTCCGAAACGGAGCCGAAGGCGTCTGCACCCTCTTTTTCTAAGGATCGGTCATATCGCATGAACAAGCCCACTACGGCGGGAGTGACGGCGTAGCGCCGACGGTCGGGATATCGGTTGCGGAGGACATTGGGGTCAAGGCCGACGTCAACCGGAAAGAGGCGCGACGCATGGGTACGACGCCATTCCAGTTTTTTCACCTTCTGCTCAGGATCCTTATTCTCACCCTCTTGCGGCTCCTCCCGCTTCTGAGCCGCCTTTTCCACATCCCGCTGCATCCTTTCGTCCCACCGCTTCCAGGCGTCTCCCTGGCACTCCAGGACGACGTAGGCCCGCCGCGGCAAAACTTTCTTCGTTCCGACCGCCTCCTTGCTCTTTGGGTTCCAACCGGAAAGGTCGAAACCGACCTCTGCCAGCTTCTTCCTGTCGAACCACTCCAACGGTCTATCCCAGTCTCGGTTCACCTCGATTCGGAAGGAGACGCCGCTGTTCTCCCGCGAGGATGCGTCGAGCCGCAGTTCCCTTTCCGTCATCTCCAGGACCGAATCGGTGGCGGAGCGGTTCCGGGAGACTCCCCACAGCACGACCGCATTGACCGCTGCAACGAAGACCATGGCGGCGATAATCCCCCGTTTCATGCGGCACCTCCCTTCAGTGCAGTGCGCATCCGGCGCAACGCCAGGAGGAGCCCCACCGCCATGAGACCAAGCACCAGGAAGAAGAGGTACTTCGGCATCCAGTCCCACCACCAGTCGAAGAATTTCGAATAGAGGAATATGACGAAAAAGGTGCTCCCCAGATTGACTGTACCGGGCCACTGGCGGCGAATGCCGATCCAAATGACAAGGGCGGAGAGGATGAAACCTGCAACCTGGTAACCGTGCTCCACCGTGTTGACCGGCAACTGGAGATAGCTCCCGGCCCCCCAGTGGGAGAGGGAGAGGACCGACGACAGCAGCACCAGGAGGCCGAAGATCCGGTAAATCGGCTGGAATTCCTCCCTGCCCTTGTGGGGAAGCGCGGTCGCTGCGGCTATTACCACGCCGGCAATGACGAAGTTTTCCGGCCGCTCGCCAAAAGAGAGCCAGTAACAGCCGCTCCAGGTCCCGACTGTGGCAGAAAGGTAGGCAATCAGGCTGGCGAGCCCGGCGGTGAGGAGCAGCTTCAGCCGGTAGCTGTAAGCAATGATGAGCGCGAAGGCTCCCCAGGCGAGGAGGGCATTCTGGGTGGGGGTGATGGAGAAAATCTGTCCGAGCATAGACAAGTCAAGGACGAAGGCGGCAAAGGCGACAAGACCGATCAGGGATGCAAAGTAGAGGGTTCTCTCACGACGGGCTGTCAGATCGATACCGGCCGTTGCCACGATGGGGGCCGTGACGAGGACCGTCACCTGAAGCGGAGTCGAGAGGAGCCCCCAGAACCGGTAGAAAAAGAAGAAGACGGCGGCGGAGAGTGCTAGCGCCCCGAGGAAGGAGACAATCCGCATCCCCAGGGACATTTGCTTCTCCATTCCGCTGGTATCGACATCGAAGTCGGCGGAGAGCTTGGCGATGAGCGATTCGAAATGAGCGCCGATGCGCGCTCGCTCATCGGGAGGAAGAACGAGAATTTCGTCCCGCTCGAGTTCCTCCAGCTCTACGAGGAAGGCCCCGATCCGATCTGCCCGTCGCTGGGCGTCATCCCTGTTCATGGTACCTCCGTGCTCCTGAGGATTTTTCAGTCAACTCCCCGCGAAACGAAGGAAAAGCCGGTTCGCGGGATGACGCAGGGAGCGCCAGCGGAGCCGGCAGCCCGGGAACGGGCTTGAGGCCGGGAAAGCTGCCGGCGCGAGCCGGCTGCTTTGGCCCAAACTGTCCGGCCTCTCCCGGGGGCGTTGCGGGGGCTCCCCCGCAGCGGGGGGGAGACCTCCCCCCCCCAAAGCCTTCCCGGGAGGAGCCTCAGGCAGCGTGGGTCAGCCCGAATTCGACCTTCACGTCCGTCGCGTTCAGCACCGGCCTAAGCTGCCTGTTTTCCCGCACCAGCGAGACGATCCCGAATTTCTCCATCGTCTTCAGCGTCCTGGAGAGGTTGCTGCTTTTCCTGCCGGACAGGAGTTCCAGCTCATTCAGGGACCGGGGCTTTTCCCGGGAGATCAGGGAGAGCAGCTCCCTGTTGTCGTTACTGAGCACCTCGGCCAGCGACTTGACCGACTCGAAACAGATCTTCGGCTCGCCGGCCTTGGGAACGTAGAGACCGTTCGCTATCGCGACCGTCCGCGCCATGTACTCCTTGCGGGACATTATCCCGATCTTCAGCACCTTCTTCATTTGCCTTACCTATAGTCCTGTTGGATAGCCGGTCAAAAGGTTCACTTCCCGCCAGAAATCCTCGATGAGCTCGGCCGCGGAGCTGAAGTCGCAGTCGGCCACCACCTCCATCCTGTGCAGGCGGTCCCAGGTCGTTTTGCGGGCCCGGAACCCCTTTCGCCTAGGCTTCACGGCATGGGCGTTGTCGAGCGGGCGATGCGCTCCGACTGCTCGGCGATCAGTTCCATGAGCCAGTACAACGCGTCGCAACGGTAGCGGGCAAAAGCGCCCTTGAAGAGCGGGAGCCGGGCCGCCTCGACCCTACGCGCCAGGTCGGCTACCCGGGAGAGGACCAGGCGCGGCTTGATGCCGACTTCCAGAGCGAAGTGCTCCCAGTGCTCCTTGCGAACCGAGGCCGGGTTGCCCTCCCCGCCGATCCTCATGGCGAGACCCTCCGAAAGGCCGTAGTGTGCGTAGACCCTGGTGGAGAGCTGGTCGTAGAAGGGGGCCAGGACCGGCCCCCCGGGGAGCAGCAGCAGCGAGATGTTCTTGCCGTGGGCGTCCGAGTTGCCGATCAGATAGTTGTAAATCACCCAGTTTAAAAGCGACAGCACATCTCCGCCCGGCCTGGCGCTGGAGCGGCGCAGCAGATCGAAGCAGGCGGAAAGCCTCGGGCCCCCCTCGGCCTCGTACTTGAACTCCGGCGCGATCCCCAGGGCCTGGCAGAAATCCTCCTGGTGCAGCCGCTCGGTCCCCCCGGCCGTGGTGACCCGGTCATAGCGCTGCACCACGAAAACCCTGACATCCTCGTGCTCCTGGATGAAGGAGAAAGGAACCTCGAGGCCGACCTCCCGGGCGAGCGCCATGCAGTAGGCCTCGTTCTCCACGGTGCCGTCCAGGTTCTCGATGGCGGGCTTGATGATGTAATTGGAGGGGCAGGAGCCGTAGCCAAGCGCATACTGCTCGTCGTCGTAGAAGACCGGCAGCTTCTTCTGCGCCCCAGCCAGGGAGAGCCGGATCCCCTTTTCGCCGGCCAAAAGCGGCCGCTGCGGCAGCTCCCGGATAATGGCGAACAGCTCGTCGTGCGAGAGCTGCCGGTACCGGGAAGGGTCCCGCTGCACCTCTGTCCTCTCCGGGGCGAGGGTGACCGCGCCGGCGCAATCGCCGCCGATCCGCTCCAGGATGCCGAAGTCGTTGTTGGGGGAAAGCCCGAGGTTCCTGGCGATGATGGCCCGGACCCTCTCCTCGGGGAGCAGGTTCGCGAAGAAGGGGTGTGACTGGTCGTCGAGATAGGGTTCCGGCCGCAGCGGGAGTGACAGGGAGAGCGGAATCCGGGAGTGCTCCAGCCAGAGGGGATCGTACTGGAAGCAGAAGAGCTTCTTCTGGTCCAGCCAGAGCCGGCCGACCGCCGCCTCGGCAATGCGCACCTCCAGGGCGCCCGTCATGCCACGTCACCGGGAGCCGCCCAGCCGCGCGGCCGCGCCTCCAATTCGATCCCCAGACAGTTGAATACCTGGAGGAGCTTGTTGAGCTGCACAGTCTCCTTCCCATTCTCCAGGGCCGAAAGAAAGGCGTAACTCACCCCGCAGACGGCGGCCGCCTCCTCCAGGGTGAGGCCATCCTTTTTCCGCTTCTGCCGCACGATCCGACCGACATCTTCAGGGCTGGTAATCTTCACGACACCTCCGATTATCTACGTACGAAGATATAGCAGGAAGAACGTGAAAAGGATAGCATAAAATATACGTACGTAGATATTTCCGCTCCACCAAAGCACCTCCCGATGACGGCTGGTCAAGCGGAGTCCCGAACGGCAAAGACTGCAGAAACCGCGGGAACCACTTAAAGTCTGACGTGTCAGCCTGGCTGGATGTTTAATTTCATTTCTGAGGGTTAAGACTTAAGAGAGTTTCCAGTGACATGGGAATCCCGCCGTCATGGTTATCACCTGATGATAATAAAGCACTGCGCCCTGCGCCAGAAACACAAGGGGTTTTTCCCGGGTGCCGGCAGCTTCGGCCTTTGACGCCGAAACGGCACCCTGGAGCAGCGAACCTGTGAGTATGCTTCCCTGCGGCTTTCCCGTCGAGCACTGGCGCTAGAATTCGAGCCTCCCCTCCCGGTCGAGCCCGCCCGGCGCCGTCCCCACGCCGGACGACCCACCCCGGGGGACCGGGGCGCCGGGAAGAGGAAGCTGCACGGCACGCTCCGGGCGGCGCCCCTTCCTCGGCGCCAGGTCGCTCAGGGAAAACCCGGGCCTGAGCACGAAGCGCGGCGCCCGGGCCGGCAGCCGGTTTGCCCCGGTGAGCGCCACCTCCACGTACGCGGCGTAGGGGTCCGGCAACCGCAGGCAGCCGCAGCGCTCCGGGAGCTCCTGGATCTGGGAGCCGAGCAGAAGCCAGCCGCTCCGGGGGGAGAGCGACCAGGCGGGAAGGTCCGCCTCCTTCACGGCCTTCAGGTCCGGCGCATCCCAGTACTCCCGCTCGCCGAAACGCCAGGCCAGGAAATTCGCCGTGCGACCGTCGGTGAGTTTCAGGGCCAGAAGGGTCCCGCAGCCGTTCAGGATCGTCTGCACCCCGCTCGCGCCATAGCTCCCCTCCAGGCCGGCCAGGTCGTTCACCCCCAGGAGAAGGGCCACCCCCGCCTCCCTGCCGCAGGCCACCAGGCGCCTCAGGCCCGGGACGAACCCGAGACCTGCCAGGTCGTCGAGGAGCAAAAACACCCTTTCCCCGGGCTCCTTCCTGGCCAGCAGCCGGCTCGCAAGGAGGGCAACCAGAAGGGTCGTGTAGGGGCGCAAAAGGTGCTCCAGTTCCGGCGGGGAAGTTAGAAAAATGGCGCTCTCCCCGGGATTGGCCAGCCACCGGCTCAGGGAGAATTGACCGTTACCCTGCGAGAAATCCAGCCAGGCAAGCCTGCTCCTCAGGAGGGCCAGCGCCCCTTCGGTCTCCCGGCGGTAGGGAGATTCCAGGAGCCGGCAGGCCGCCTCCCCCCCCTCCACCGAGGAGCACAGGCGCAGCAAAACGCCATGCGAAGTATTGAGTGCCTCCCAGAGGTCGGCGTTGCTGCGCCTCCCTTTGGCGCAGAGCGCGGCCACGATCCCCCGCAACAGATTCTGTGCCGCCATGCTGCCGGGAGCGAGGCAGTTCGCCAGGGCGGAGAGCTCGACCACGCTCTCCAGGTCGTCAAAGAGGTTCCAGCAAAAGCCCCGTTCGTCGAAGGGGTTGGCGATGTGATCGACCCCGGAAAGGTAGAACCTCTCCAGATATTCTCCGCCCGGATCGTGCACCACGCAGGGCAGTGCCGAGCGCCGGATAGCCTCCAGCTGCTGGGTGAAAACCACCCCCCTCCCTGCCCGGTCGCCGGCCACTACGAGGTGCTGTTCCTCGTACTTCCTGGGGAGGCGGACCGGCCCCAGGGGGAGGAGGTTTCCCTCCTTTTCGGTCAGCGCGGCAAGCTCCTTTACCGTGAGAATCCGGCTCCCCCGGATGTGCTCCCCCACTCCCGCCGCATGCCCCTTGGCGCCCGCCTCAAACCAGGCCAGCCACAGGGTGAGAAAGGGAAAGATGCGCACCACGGTCCGTTCCGCCTGACGCAGATACGGGTCCAGCATTCCCTGGTAGAGGGTGGTGCAGTACGGTCCCCAACTCTGGAAGCTCTTCCCGCCGGGGAGCTCGAATTTCGGGGTCTGGTTCCCCCAGAAGTTGTGCCACTTAAGCCGCCAGTAGATCCGAAACGGCTCCCGGGCGCAATAAGCCAGACATCAAAGAAGTAACAACCGACCAGGATCGCGGTGCTGAGCGCGCCTACCACAAGCCACTCCCCGACCGTGAGCGGAAGCAGATGGGCCAGCACGCACCGGCCGCGGCGCCAAAGCCAGTTCAGGATTTTCCTGAGCATGCGTCCTCACTCGGGGCAAAAGCCCTGCGCCGTGCCTCGTCCTTGAACGGCTCCCACTCCTCGGGATACCTGATGAAGCTGCCGCGCGCCAGGGTGAAAACCGCCATCAAGGTCGCCTGGACGAAGGGGAGATCGAGCCCGAAGGGACGGCCTTTTTGGTAGAGGACCAGCTGCAAAAGTTCCCCGACCTGCCGGGAAAGCGCCGCCACTTTCGGCCCCACCTGATCCGGCTGGGCGCCCTTTTCCGTGCCGGAAACCGGACCGGATCCCCGTACTATTTTCTCCGGGACGTGGGCTTTTTCACCCGCGGCGGCCAAGCGCTCCACTGTCCGGGAGAGCGCGGAAAGCTGGCCGGCGAGTTCCGAAACCTGCCCCGCGGTGGCGGGGAGGCCGGGGAGATTCGGGACCGTTCCGGGGAACATGGTGCCCCGGATCAGCTCGGAAATGGACAGGGAAGCGGACTCCGCCCGCTCTCTCAAGTCCGCCTCCTCCTGGTCGGAAAAACGCACCGTGATCTTGCTCATGCCATGCCTCCCGCGCGTCGGACGGCCGTGCCACGGCCGGGCCGGGTAAGCCCCCTGTGCTTTCAGCGGGTTATCTCTTGTCGGACACCGGGCCGGCCCGACTGCGCCGGCGCGTCCGACCAAGGATTCCGACAACTTACCTTGCCGGACATTTTAGCCCCGGCAGCGGGGCTGCGTCAGGTGTGGAAGAAACCTCAGCCGAACGTGAGAGAGGCCAGCTTGGCAGTCGGCACCTTTAAGCTCTGCCCATTGCAATGACCACGACGACGGCGAGCAAAGCAACCAGGACAGCATGTAAAAGACGGCAACCCTGCTGCTCCCTCTTGTTCATTGAAGGTACTACCTCTCGCCCCTCACCTGCCAAAACCGAACCCTTTGCCGCGTCCCTTAGGCAGCACGAGCTCAAGCTCCCGTCCCAGATCCTTCTGAACGGCTGGCGCCGGCACGGGCAGCTTTCCTGGAACGGGAGTGAGCGCTTTCTCCAGTCCAGGTTCCTGGCGCGGTCCCCGGACGATCCGCTCCAGCTCGCGCGTCTTCTCTTCCAGCTCGCGCATCCAGTCCCTGCCCGTAGGCTCGCGCAGAATTTCCCGCTCGCGCGCCGGGGCCTTCTTCAGGGTGGAACTCTTCTCGTCCACCAGCTCCACCGACCGGGCGAGCCCCTGCACCGAATTGGTGTAGACGTGGGCGCCGAACTGGGCGCGGGTGACGGCGACGTTGAGCGCGTTGTAGCTCGCGCGTCCGTAGGGCTCGGCAGGTGAAAGCTCGGGCTCCTCCCCCCTCATCTTCTCCCGCTCCGGACGCACGGTCGCGAACATGATGGAGTGCTCGACGGTGGCGCCCTGGCTCTTGTGGATGGTGACCGCGTAGGCGTGGTCCAGCTGCCGGTACTTCGTGAGGTCGAGAGCGACCTGCCGGTCCCCCAGGTCGACCAGCGCCCTCCCCCGTTCGTCGAGTTCGCGGATGGTCCCCATGGCGCCGTTTTGCAGGTCGAGCTTCGCCTCGTTCTTCAGCGCGACGATCCGGTCGCCGACCGCGAAGCGGCGCTCCTCCTCACGGTAGAGCGCGGTCCTCCCCGCCAGCTCCGCCGCCGAGAACTCCTTGAGCACGGTCCGTGACAGTTCGCGCCCGTCCCGTTTTTTGGTGTGGAAGGAGTACTCGACCTGCACCTGGTTGCGCTCCCGGTCTATTCCCGTCACCCTCCCCTGCGTGTTGAGCCGGGCTCCCCAGCGCTCCATCCTGCCGTCCTCCCCGCGGGTCCCGGAAAAAAGCAGCGTGTCCCCGGGCCGGTACCCCTCGACGGTGATCCCCTGGCGCACCGGGGCGAGCACGGCAAAGCTCCTCCCCTCCCCGATCTCGCCGTCAAGCACCCGCGCCTCCCGGATCTCCCGGTTCAACTCCTTGCGCTCCGCGTTGCTGGCGGCGACCAGGAGCACCTGCTGGCGCTCACCCGCGGCCGCCCGCTCCGGGACGCGCGAGGGCTCCCGGCTCTCCGCGAGGTAGCGGTCCCGCGCCGCCCGCACCAGCTCCTGCGGGTCCGCGATCTCGACGAGCCGCCCCTGCCGCTCCAGGGAGGCCAGGGCCTCGCGCGCGTTCTCCGCGAGCGGCCGGTCCTCCCGGTTGAGCCCCCGGGCGATCTCCAGGAGCTCCGGGTCGCGCTGCCTGAGGATCTCGGTCAGGTGGCTGTAGTCCACCTCCCCGCGCACCCCGAGTTCCTGCACCCCGAGTTCCTGCACCCCGAGTTCCTGCACCTGACGCAGCAGGTCGCCCGCAGAAATAGCCTGCATCTGCTTCGCGTCCCCGATCAGGTGCAGCTTCGCCGGCACCCCGCTCGCGTTCAGCTCCTCGACCACCCGGATCAGCTCCCGGGCCTGGCGCGCCCCCAGCAGACTCGCCTCGTCCACCCTCAGGACCGCCTGGACCCCCTCAGACATGAGAACATTCTCACCGGCAACCATTACCATTGCCGGCTCGCCGTTCGCCCTCTGCAGCTCGAATTTGGAAGCCGGGTTGGCAGCGAGGAAACCGCTGACCGTGCTCGACGGTCTCCCGGTGGCGAGGCCGAGTTCCCGGGCGGCCTTGCCGGTGTACCCCAGGTTGATGGTGATGTGTCCCTCCCCACGGGGAACGAGCACCTCCTCGTTGAAGCGCTCCACCACCCCGAGGGTCCTGGTCTTCGCCGTCCCCGGGTCCCCCACGGTGAGGGCGACGCCGCGGCTGCCGGCAAGCTCGTTCACGACCTCCCTCTTTTGTCCGGCCGTGAGCCGGACGCCGCACCCCGCAAGCCAGCCCTCCACCTCCGCCTGCGAGGTGGCGCTCGCGAAGGGGGGGAGTTCCCTGATCCGCCCGAGGTTCCGGCTCTCCAGCTCCAGCATCTCCCGGGTCGTGCAGAGCTCCCTTCCCCTGGCGTCCCGGCCGTGCCCCAGCACCCCGGCCTCCCCCGAATCGATGGCCCCGTCCAGCTCCCGCACCCCGTGCCGCCCGCCGGAGATGCGGACCGCCTGGTCCAAAAGCCTCGCCCGGTCCAGGACCGCCTCGCGCTCGGTCAGGTCCCGGACCGCAAGCTCCACCACCCGCCCGGGAGGCTCCCGCGGCTCCCGCTCCGGGGAGTGGGCCAGGCCCCGCTCCAGCTCCCGCCTCAGCTGCTCCCGGGACGTGCCGCACGCCTCAAAGCCGCGCTCGAAGGTCAGGTGCACCTCCTCGGGGGCGATGCCGCGCTTCGGGTCCCGGGTCTTCAGGGCCGCCATCTCGTAGAGCTGGCCGTGGGACACCCCCGGGAACCTCCCCTCCCCCTGCCAGATCCCGACCTGCCTTTCGATCTCCGCGCGCCGGGAAGAGAAGTGCTCGATGAGCCGGGGATCCACCCCCTTCAGTTCGAAGAACATCTGGTGGCGGTCCAGGATCTCCACCCCGAAGCCGCGCTTGGTGAGTTCATGGGCCAGCGCCTGGCGGTACAAAAGCCCCAGCGACTTCTGGTCCTGGAAGATGCCCCTCGGCTCGTTGGCCCTCCAGCTGCCGTCACCGGCCTGGACCGAGTTCAGGAAAAAGCAGTGCGAGTGCAGCTGGGGGTCGATGTTGCGCGAGGTGGCGTGGTCGAACTTGGCTACGACCAGCTTCCCCGGGAGCATCCCCTCGGGGCTGCGGTAGCGGCTCAGGTGCTCCTCCACGTGCTCCAGCACGGAGAGGACCGCCGCGTCGTGCGCCTCCTTGATCCCCGGGACCCCGCAGCAGTGCGCGATGGACACCGACTTGGGCGCGGAGAAGGTGCCGTCGTTGCCGGCCCGGCGCTGCTCGACCAGCTCGCCCGTCTCGCGGTCGCGGGTGAGCTTCGGGGCGACGATCCGGTTGCCTGCAGGGTCCTCCCCCCGGCAGAGAGCCCGAAACTCCTCCTCGCCCACCGAACCGGAAAGCTCCAGCTCCTCGGCCCCCTTGCCGAACCAAAGGGAGTTTTCCCCCTGCTCGGCTTCCCTGAAGTAATAGTCCTCCCTGTAGAAGTAGCAACCCGCCTGCCCCGCACTCATACCCGGCGAAACGGAGAACATGATGGAGCACTCCAGTTCGAGACAGCCTGGCGCGGTGAATATCCACCACCCCGGCCATCCAGCGCAACAGCATTAACAGATGCTAACACAAAATATCAAATTGCCAAACGGGGTTCACTGCGGAGAGGAAGAGAGGCGGGGTAGAAATAAGGTGGTCCGTTCAAGGATCAGGATTTACGGGAGATATGCGAACGGTAGTGGAGCGCAGCGGCGACGCGACGCGAAGCCCGTCTGCCGCCGAGGTTGGGCTCTGCACGGAGCATTAATTGGCAATGAACTATTACTGGGCCAAGTAAATCGATATGGCAGCCACTATAAACATCAAGGTTATCCCAAAAGCGCCAAGCAATATTGACCATTTTGGTTTTTTTAACCAAATATACATGTGCCATATACTTGTACAATCTTTCTTCCCGCAGTACTGGCACCTATCGAAATTGCTATCATTTTCTGTCATAGAACTTTCCAACATGATTTTGAGGTTGGTTGTCTCATCCTTCTTTTATAGTTACCCAACGCATTGGTGAACAGCGGAGTGACCCCACCTTCGCCTTCATCGGCTTTCGTCCACTTATAGAAACTGCGGAGTCCGCTCTACCCATCTCGTTGTTGCGCGATTTTCCTCAACTGATATTGGCTGATCTCATCCTTCAATCTTCCGTCGACTTAATCTACTCTCACACCCTCTTACGCGCTTCTATCAGCTTACCTGCTTTGTTCGCTGAAATGTAGGGCCAACAAGAATGCTATTATCCTCAATCGATGCCCTATTATTTGTGGTCTTTAAATTATGCCAATTGCGGATTATATATGCTTATTCATCTCTCACATGCTCTCACGTTCTTCCATCAGCTTAGCCAACTGGTCTGGTCGACAGTTTTGTCCAAAACGCAGTTGATGATATAGTTGTTCTTTTGCTTGTTCTTTCACCAACCTCTGGCAACGTAAAATACGGGAAAGTAGCTCGTCCCATTTTCCGGCCTTTTATATTTAACCGCTTATTCGTTATTCTTAAGTTTGTTATCTCTTTTGGCACGAGCCATTTTGACTTTTTCGGGCATTATGAACACATACATCAAGAATTTTGCAATAAAGTCATGTGCCTCTTTCACATCGTCATCACTGACATCTTTCAAATTGTCTTTATCTGGGTGCGCGGCCCAATTGCCGAATATCCTTATTTGGTGTGCCCAATCTTTTATGTCGGAGGGTAAATTGTTTACAGACTCAATCTGCTTTATAAGATCAAGCTTGTGATCAGCACCCAATGCCAGGAGGGAACTTTGCAAAGACCTGCGAAACATAGAGCATCCTGCTCTGTTTGCTCCAAAAGATTTGCATTTTAATGCCTCTTTATAATCAATTGCGATTTCTTTAGGAATATGTTCTTTTTCTTCATCAGTTAATTCATCGTCTAACGACAGTGGAAATTTCTCACTCCATTCTTTAAATGAAATATTTTGCTCGCTAGAATAAACATTCTGTTGGAATAGACACGTTTTAATCATTAACTTTTTGCACGGTTTGCAACGGAAAGCGACATAGAACTCAACGTCAAGGTTCCTAAATTGATGGTAATCGTTCCATAACTGTGCGATATGCACCTTTGCACCACAATGGGGACAAACATCTATTAGATCAGCGACAATATTATTAACCGTTTTTTTCGCCTCTTCAATGTTCATCATTTTCTCCAGATTTCTTAAGTGACCAACGTTATACACACTCCACATTCACTTATCGACTTTCCACTCATTTCGGATAAAAACTTTTCACGGCCCTTATACAGTCTTCTTGGTTATTTAGATTTGGAATATCCACATAAACTAACTTATTATTTTGACTTATCGTTACAGTATAAGGCCTTAGATTGGTATCTTCGCCCACAATAGCTACAAGCATCCATTCACTGTTGTACTTAGTTAGAATAGCCTGTTGGTCGCCTGTGTAGCCACCCATAGAGTTACGGGCATTTACTGTAAAACAGGCGCTCTCTTCATTGACCTGAGTAAAATTGCCGAATTTTGCTGAGTCAGGGTCTTTTAGGCGGCTGAGAACAAGCTTTTTTGCATCTGATTTCACGCTGTTACATGCCGAAAGTAGAAGACATACGCAAATTACAGTAATAAACTTAAGTTTATCCACTTGTTGCTCCAGTTTTCATTAGGTAATTAATTATTAAGTAGGAACCCTATAAGCCTCATACGGGTCCCCCATTAAAAGCTGTCTGGTCTAAACTCCATACATTCTAGTAAAAAATATGCCGTGTTAAGTTCACTTACATTCGGACTCGTCTTCATCGGATCGCTCCTTATACCAAGTACAGAAACGCACAACCCCAGCTGTCGTCCCAGCCGCTACGGCAAGCCCTGCGACGATGGGGGCTGCGACAACGACGAAGGGAGCGCTGGATATTCCGAGCGCAACGGACAATGCAGTCAACCCGGTTGGCGCAGCCAAGGCTGCTGCCACTCCTGTTGCAGCAGAAGCTGCACCGGCGAGGCCTGAGACTGCTGCCGTGGACTTCGCTAGTCGCTTGAGTTCGAGCTCTTTCTTGAGATTCCAACGAAGTTTTGTCATTTCGACTCTCCTTATGTTCAAGGCTCGGCCGGTGACCCGGCGCAGTTTTATCGCGACCGGGTCCACTAGTCTCGTTGGGACATCGTTCGTACTTTGTACATTGTCTAGGGCAGCCACCTTTTTCCCTCTTCTTAAAGTTGGATTATTTTGCGAGCAGACCGGCATTTTTCCAGCGATTATTCTCGTTTAGTGTTGATCTGATGATGTTCAGGTTCTCGCATCCTTTAATATTACACATTGTTTCACTGATTGAATTACGCAATTCTTTAGGGAGTGCATTGCTAAGAACAATCTTATCGATCCAAGATATTTCGAAAGGAATTTTATAGTACTTATTTCTAGGTGGCTTTTTGCCTTCGTAAATAATTCGGTATTCCTCTTCACCTCTGAATGCGAAACGCTTTAAGAAGGGGAGTTGGCTGATATTTGGAGGGTTCAACTCAATCTCATTCACCGGCTTATACTCGACCAAACCATGACGGATCCCATCAATTTCATTCAAATGCGCTAAAAATTCATCGGTTTTTATATAGATACAGACACCATCGGCCCCTGGTGAGTATACTTTCCAATGATGTGATGTTTCTGGAACCATCGTAAAGCACAAAGCAAACAACGAGTCTAACTTGAGTTTTTCCGTGTATACCCTAAGGTACGAGGAATCATTTTTGTCTTCCCATCGGGAGGGGTCTAGAAGGATTAACTTTTTGGTATGTAGAAGTGAGATCAGCGAAGCGAGGTTTGTATATCTTTTTAGTGACGTTTCGTTCATACGGTTTCTCCGGCACAATACCTGCTCCCGAGCCCCTCGTGTCAGAATAGTTGCCGCCTCGATAGCTTTGTAATATAAGGGGCTGAGAGGTGATCAAATGGCTAGGTACTCAAAAGGTTTCAAACAAAGAGCAG
>Ga0209317_1000073_pt1 | contig 140811 bp, 133 predicted proteins | sample RifGroB2_FD_183994 | JGI IMG/M metagenome (GOLD analysis project Ga0209317, IMG submission 183994) | Soil microbial communities from Rifle, Colorado, USA - Groundwater B2 (SPAdes) (version 2) | ecosystem: Environmental > Terrestrial > Soil > Unclassified | place: Rifle, Colorado | collected... | reverse complement strand
CGTAGCCTTTGTCTTTGTGCTCCTTACCGTGGCCTACGCCACCTACGCGGAGAGAAAGATCATCGGTCACATGCAGGTGCGGCTTGGCCCCATGAGGACAGGTTGGCACGGCCTTTTGCAGCCGATCGCGGACGGCGTGAAACTGTTCTTCAAGGAGGAGATCATCCCCTCCCAGTCGAGCAAGTTCGCCTTCCTGTTAGCCCCGCTGGTGGCTTTGATACCGGCCTTCATCTCCTTCGCCGTCATCCCCTTCGGCGACAAGGTGACCGTCTTCGGCTACCAGGTGCCGCTGCAGATCGCCGGCTACTATGATGAGGCTGGCCAGATTTTCGACGTGAACGTTGGGGTGCTCTACATCCTCGCCATGGCTTCCCTGGGTGTCTACGGGGTGGTGCTGGCCGGCTGGGCCTCGAACTCCAAGTACTCGCTTTTGGGCGGCCTGCGCGCTGCGGCCCAGATGATCTCCTACGAGCTGGCGGCCGGTCTTGCCATCGTCGCCGTCTTCATGCTCTCCGAGTCGCTCTCGCTGCACAAGATCGTCGCCGACCAGGCCGACTACGCCTGGTACGTCTTCAAGCAGCCGCTCGCCTTCGTGATCTTCTTCATCTGCTCGCTGGCCGAGATCAACAGGACCCCCTTCGACCTTCCCGAGGCTGAGACGGAGCTGGTGTCCGGTTTCATCACCGAGTACTCCTCCATGAAGTACGCCATGTTCTTCATGGCGGAATACGCCAACATGATCACCGTCTGCGCCGTCACCGTCACCCTGTTCCTGGGCGGCTGGCACGGCCCCGCCTTTCTCCCGAGCTGGTTCTGGTTCGTGGCGAAGGTCTACTTCCTGATTTTCTGCTGCATGTGGATCCGGGCCACCTACCCGCGTTACCGCTACGACCAGCTGATGCGTCTCGGCTGGAAGGTATTCCTGCCGCTCACCCTGCTGAACGTGGTGGCGACCGGCATCTGGGTGATTTTCGTCAGCAAGTAGTGCGTAAGCAGCCAGCAGAACGATTTTCGAACAGTAACACTCTATAAGGCGAGGTGCCGAAAATGATAATGCCGCTCTTAAAAGGTCTTCAGATCACTTTCTCACATATGTTCAAGAAGCCGGTCACGCTGCAGTACCCGACCGAGCGGCCTGAGATCAAGGCCGGTTTCCGGGGACTGCACGCGCTGAACGTCTCGCACGACAAGGCGAAGTGCGTCGCCTGCTACCTCTGCCCCACCGTCTGCCCCGCCAAATGCATCACGGTCGAGGCGGGCGAGGATGCAAACCACGACAAGTACGCGTCGAAGTACGAGATCGACATGCTGCGCTGCATCTTCTGCGGCTACTGCGTGGAAGCCTGCCCGGTGGACGCGATCCGCATGACCGAGGGGTTCGAGCTCGCCAGTTACTCGCGCGCCGACTTCACCTACACCAAAGAGAGACTCTTAGAAAAGAAATAAAGGAGCAGCAATGGAATCGATCTTCTTTATCGTCGTGGCTGCGGTGGCTGTGATCTCCAGCATCCTGGTGGTCACCTGCAAAAACCCCATCAACAGCGCACTTTCGCTGGTGATGACCTTCTTCTGCCTGGCGACCTTCTACGTCATGCTGGATGCACCCTTCATGGCCGCCACCCAGGTGATCGTCTATGCCGGCGCCATCATGGTCCTCATCATCTTCGTCATCATGCTCCTGAACGTGAAGGCGGAAAGCAACAAGCGCGGCACCCACGCGGTGCTGGCCGGAACGGTGATCGGCATCTTCGTGCTGTTCCAGACCTGCTGGTTCCTGATCAAGGGATCCATGACCGGGCTTCCCGGGGTGATGGACAAGGCGTCCATCGTCAAGGAAGGACACGTGGAGATGATCGGCAAGGCGCTCTTCACAGACTTCCTGCTGCCTTTCGAGATCACCTCGATACTGCTTCTGGCAGCGATCGTCGGCGCCGTCATCCTGGCCAAAAAGAAAATTTAATCCGCACCTGAGGGGTACTGACATGATAGCCATAAACAACTACCTGATACTCTCGGCCATTCTCTTCGCCATCGGCACCATCGGGGTGCTGACCAGAAGAAACGCCATCGTCATCTTCATGTGCGTCGAGATGATGCTGAATGCGGTCAACCTTACCTTCATCGCCTTCTCCAGGTACCTGGGGAACATCGACGGCCAGATCTTCGTCTTCTTCGTGATGACGGTGGCCGCCGCCGAGGCAGCCGTGGGTCTTGCCCTGATGATCGCCTTCTACAAGAACCGCGAATCGATCGACGTGGAAGACATCAACCTGCTGAAGCTGTAGCCGCAGTTTTTCGAAGCGCTAGCCGGATCCCAGAGACTTATTAGAACGACAGAATAAAGGAGCCAGGAATGTTTGAATACGTATGGTTGATCCCACTTTTCCCACTCATCGGGGTGGTCATCAACGGCCTATTCGGCAAGAAGATAAAGAACGAAAAGATCATCGGCGGGATTGCCAGCGGCGCAGTCTTCGGCTCCTTCGTGGTCGCCTGCGGGATCCTGGTCCAGCTCCTGAGTCTGCCGGGTGAGGAGAGGCACTTCGAGAAGACGGTCTTCACCTGGATCCAGTCCGGCAATTTCAAGGCGGACATCGGCTTTCTCATCGATCCCCTCTCGGCGATGATGCTGATGGTGGTGACCGGGGTAGGCTTTCTGATCCATCTCTACTCGATCGGCTACATGCACGGGGAGGAAGGGTTCTACCGCTACTTCACCTACCTGAACCTGTTCACCTTCTCGATGCTGCTGCTCGTGGCCGGCAACAACCTGCTGCTGATGTTCGTCGGCTGGGAAGGGGTCGGTCTCTGCTCCTACCTGCTGATCGGCTACTACTTCCACAAGAAGTCGGCCGGCGACGCGGGCAAGAAGGCTTTCGTGATGAACAGGGTCGGCGACTTCGGTTTCCTCCTTGGCCTCTTCACCCTCTTCTGGTACCTGGGCGGCACCCATAACGTCTGGACCGTCAACTTCCGCGAGCTGGCCGCGAACGCAGATCTGCTGGTTCCCGGCGCAGTGGTGACGACGGTGGCACTTTGCTTCTTCGTAGGCGCCATGGGCAAGTCGGCGCAGATCCCGCTCTACACCTGGCTTCCCGACGCGATGGAAGGCCCGACCCCGGTCTCGGCCCTGATCCACGCGGCCACCATGGTGACCGCCGGCGTCTACATGATCGCCCGCATGAACTTCATCTACATCAAGAGCCCGACGGCCCTATTGGTGATCGCCTGCGTCGGTGCGGCCACCGCGCTTTTCGCGGCCACCATCGGCCTTGCCCAGAACGACATCAAGCGGGTGCTCGCCTACTCGACCGTCTCCCAGCTCGGCTACATGTTCCTGGCCATGGGCGTGGGCGCCTTCGGCGCCGGCGTCTTCCACCTGATGACCCACGCCTTCTTCAAGGCCTGCCTGTTCCTTGGATCCGGCTCCGTCATCCACGCCATGCACCACGCCCTGCACCACGAGCACTCCGATGCCGACCCGCAGGACATGAGGAACATGGGCGGCCTGCGTAAGAAGATGCCGATCACCTTCTGGACCTTCCTGCTGGCCACCATCGCCATCGCCGGTATCCCGGGCTTTGCCGGCTTCTTCTCCAAGGACGAGATCCTCTGGCAGGCGTTCGCCAACCCGCACCACGGCGGCATGAACATCGTCCTCTGGGCAGCCGGCGCGGTTGCCGCCGGCCTCACCGCCTTCTACATGTTCCGCCTTGTGTTCATGACTTTCTTCGGAAAGACCAGACTCTCTGACAAGGCGTTTCACCACCTGCACGAGTCACCCTTCGTCATCGTCTTTCCGCTCATGGTGCTCGCCCTGCTCTCCGTTGTCGGCGGCTGGATCGGCGTTCCCAAGGTGATCGGCGACGCGCTGGGCGGTCTGCCCAACTTCTTCGAGCATTACCTGGAGCCGGTATTCGCCTACTCGACCGCCTATATGTCCCACGGCGGCCACGGTGCGGCTCACCACAGCCTGGTTCTCGAGTGGGGCCTGATGGGCGTCTCGGTGCTGATCGCCTGCGGCGGCATTGCGCTTGCCTACGCGCTCTACATCGTTTCCCCGGCCATTCCCGAGAGAATCACCGCCGCCATCCCGGTGCTGCACCGCGCCGTGTACAACAAGTGGTATGTCGATGAGATCTACGACTTCATGATCGTGAACCCGACCAAATCGTTCAGCAACTTCCTCTGGAAGGGGTTTGATGTGGTGGTGGTGGACGGCGTCGTGAACGGTGTTGGCGCGGCAGTCCGCGGCTTTTCCGGCATCCTGCGTCACGTGCAGACCGGCATGGTTCACAACTACGCCTTCTCCATGGTAGTTGGTGTGGTTGTCATCGTCGGCGTCTACCTCTTCCGCTAAAAGTATTGCGAAAATTTTGACCTGTAAGTAAAAGGAGCAGAGTAAATGAGCCAGACGCTACCGTTACTGAGCATATTAACCTTCACACCGCTGATCGGGGCGCTTGTCCTCCTCTTTGTGAACAAGAACAGCCACGGCGTGCTCCGTACCGTTGCCATGGCGGTGTCGGTACTGACCTTCGTCATGTCGCTGCCTCTTATCACGGGGTACAACAGCCCGGGGAGCGACATCGGCGGCTTCCAGTTCCTGGAGAACATCCCTTGGATCGCGGCCGGCCCCTTCGAGATGAACTACCACATCGGCCTGGACGGCATCAGCCTCTGGCTGGTGATACTGGCCACCTTCATCATGCCGATCGCCATCCTCTCCACCTACACGGCGGTTCAGGAGAAGGTGAAGGAGTACATGATCTGCCTGCTGCTTCTGGAAGTCGGCATGATCGGCACCTTCGTCTCGCTCGACCTGTTCCTGTTCTACATCTACTGGGAAGTCATGCTGATCCCGATGTACTTCATCATCGGCATCTGGGGCGGCAAGAACAAGATCTACGCAGCAGTCAAGTTCTTCATCTACACCATGGTCGGCTCGCTCCTCATGCTGGTAGCTTTGATCGTACTCTACTTCAAGGCTGGGGCAGGCGACTTCAACATCCTGCGCTTCTACGAGCTGCAGCTTGACCCGGTAACGCAGACCTGGATGTTCCTGGCCTTTGCACTGGCCTTCGCCATCAAGGTGCCGATGTTCCCGCTGCACACCTGGTTGCCGGACGCACACACCGAGGCGCCGACCGCAGGCTCCGTGATACTGGCCGCCGTGCTGCTGAAGATGGGTACCTACGGTTACGTCCGTTTCGCCATGCCGCTCTTTCCGGAGGCGACCGCCACCTTCACCCCGCTTATCGCTACTCTCTCCGTGATCGGCATCGTCTACGCCTCACTAGTCGCCATGGTGCAGCAGGACGTGAAGAAACTGGTAGCTTACTCCTCCGTGGCACATCTGGGCTTCGTGATGCTCGGCATCTTCGCGCTGAACACCAACGGCGTTACCGGCGGCATGCTGCAGATGCTGAACCACGGGGTTTCCACCGGCGCGCTCTTCCTTATCGTCGGCTTTATTTACGAGCGGCGCCACACCCGTCAGATCTCCGACTTCGGCGGGCTCGCCAAGCAGATGCCGGTTTTTGCCACCATGTTCATGATCGTCACCTTCTCCTCCATCGGGCTTCCCGGGACCAACGGCTTCGTCGGCGAGTTCCTGGTGCTCCTGGGCGCTTTCGAGAGTTCGCTTCGCTGGTACGCCATCATCGCCACCAGCGGCGTCATCCTCTCCGCCGTCTACATGCTCTGGATGTTCCAGAGGGTGATGTTCGGCGAGCTGAAGAACCCGAAGAATCAGGTGCTGAAAGACCTGAACGCCAGGGAAGTCGCCATCATGCTGCCGCTTCTCTTCCTGATCTTCTTCATGGGCGTCTACCCGCGTCCCTTCATCGATTCCATGGCTCCCTCCATCGAAAGGATGATCCAGCAGTCCAAGGGGAAGAAGCAGGTGGCATTGGTCATTCCGGCGCTCGCCGCACCGCAGGATTCCGTGCACGGCGCTCCTGTCGCTCATGAAGTAAAATAGACCGCTTTAGACTAGCTGACGGAGGAATATAGATGGAAACAATTGCTATGCCGGCCATTAACCTAACAGTGGTCATGCCTGAGATCATACTCTCAGTCGTCGCCATGGTGCTGCTGCTCGTAAACGTCTTCGTGCCGAGCAAGAACAAGGCGTACCTCGGGTACCTGAGCATCATCGGCCTCGCAGTGGCCGCGGTAAGCGTAGTGAGCGGCTGGGGCCCCGCGGTGTCCGCGTTTAACGGCTCGGTAGTCCAGGATAATTTCGCGACCTTCTTCAAGATGATCTTCATCATATCCGCCGCGCTGGCGATCCTCATCTCGGACCGTTACATGGCGCAGGAGGAGTGCAACCAGGGCGAGCTCTATCCTCTGATCCTCTTCGCCACCATCGGCATGATGCTGATGGCGTCGGGTACCGACATGATGGTGATTTTCCTTGGCCTTGAGCTCCTCTCCATCTGCCTTTACGTGCTGGCCGGCTTCAACCGCGGGAACCTCAAGTCGAACGAGGCAGGCCTCAAGTACTTCCTCCTGGGCGCCTTCTCCACCGGCTTTCTGCTCTACGGCATGGCGCTCACCTACGGCGCCACCGGCTCCACCAAGATCGCCGTGATCTCCGGCCACGTGATGAACAACCCGACCATCGCCTCCAACCCGCTCTTCGTGGTCGGCATGCTGCTGATCGCAGTCGGCTTCTCCTTCAAGATCGCCGCGGCGCCCTTCCACATGTGGACCCCGGACGTCTACGAGGGTGCGCCGACCCCGATGACCGCCTTCATGTCGGCAGGCCCCAAGGCCGCAGGTTTTGCCGCCTTCATCAGGGTGATGATCTTCGCCTTCCCGATGCTGCAGGCCAACTGGTCAGAGCTGCTCTGGATCCTGGCAGTGCTCACCATGACCATCGGCAACATCATCGCGCTCTCCCAGGATAACATCAAGAGAATGCTCGCCTACTCCTCCATTGCACATGCAGGGTACGCACTGGTAGGATTCACCGCGAGTAACGCCGAGGGTGCAGCCGGCATCCTCTTCTACATGCTCTCCTACGCGTTCATGAATATCGGCGCCTTCGCTGTGGTGATACTGATCGGCAAGAAAGGCGAGAAGAACGGCGACGTCTCCGACTTCGCAGGGCTCGCCTACAAGAAGCCGCTTTTGGCAGTGGTATTCACCGTGTTCCTGTTCTCCCTGGCAGGCATACCGCCGACCGCGGGCTTCGTCGGCAAGTTCTATCTCTTCTCCGCCGCCATCAAGTCCGGCTACATCTGGCTTGCCATCATCGGCGTACTGAACTCCGCCGCCTCCGTTTACTACTACCTGCGCGTGATGGTCTACATGTACATGAAAGACCCCACCGAGGAGTTCGAATGGGCAGGAGCAACACCGTCCTTCGTACTCTGCCTGCTGGTAGCGGTTGGCGCCACACTGGTTCTGGGCGTAGTCCCCGGCACCATCCTGGAACTGGCACAGAAGGCAGTGCTGTTCTAGGGTAGGCGACGACAATCAGGTTGAAATGGGAAAGGCCCTCCGGCATCAGCAGGAGGGCCTTTCCTGTATCTTGAAAGGGCATAAGAATAAGAGTATTGGAATCCAGAGATACGACGCGTTACTCTGACCCACCTACTTCTGATAGCCGCTTCCAATGGCTGAAAAAGGGAGTGAGAGGCTGAGTCCAGGAACCTCGCGGGCTACCCAGGCGGTAAAGGTGTTGCTGTTTGGTCCTGGAAAAGCTTTGTAGCTGTCGGGCCAGGGATATGAGCGAGCGGCCCGGTCGACAGCAACAATCATCTCATCTACCCCCTTCCCCTTATGCTGAACCAGGAGCCTCGGCTTTGCGCCGAACCAGTAGCGGTCGGGCAGATCCTTTTCGATGCGGATCACCGACAAACCCCGATACTGCCGCCAGCCGATAACTTCATAGATGGTATAGGCAGGCTCGCCAGTCGGTTTTGCGGCGATCCAGGTATGGATTGCGAACCAACCGCGCCACCCCCAGGTCGGTGCGCCGTAAACCTGCAGCACCGCTTCGTTGGTGGCTTTTCGTGCGTCGTTTGTTATAAGAGGGGGTGCTAGTCGTTCGCGACGCGGATGAGGAGTTTGCCGAAGTTCTTTCCTTGCAAAAGGCCGATGAAAGCTTCTGGCGCGTTTTCAAGGCCGTCCACCACGTCCTCTTTTGCTTTAATTTTGCCTTCCTTGACCCAGGGGATCATCTGCTCCAGGAACTCGTTGAAGCGGAGGCCGTAGTCTTCGTAGATGATGAAGCCCTGCATCTTGATACGCCGGGCCAGAAGGGTACTCATCAGGAGTGGCAGGCGGTCGGGACCCTCGGGGAGGCGGGTGGTGGCGTTGTAGTGGGCGATCAGTCCGCAGACCGGAACTCTCGCCTTGGCGTTTAGAAGCGGCAAGACGGCATCGAAAACGGCCCCGCCTACATTTTCGAAGTAGAGGTCGATCCCTTTGGGGCAGGCGGCCGACAGCTGTTGTGCCAGCTCGGCATTGTGATGATCGAGGCAGGCGTCAAAGCCAAGCTCTTCGACTGCAAAGCGGCATTTGTCGGCGCCGCCGGCGATGGCCACTACGCGGCAGCCTTTGAGCTTGGCGATCTGGCCGACTACTGAACCCACAGCCCCGGTTGCTGCTGCGACAGCTACGGTTTCTCCCTTTTTCGGCTGGCCGATATCCAATAAACCCATGTAGGCGGTGAAGCCGGGCATGCCGAGGACACCGAGCGCGTAGGACGGATGTGAGAAGTCAGCGCTTAGTTTGGTGAGGCCGCTGCCCTCTGAGAGGGCGTAATCCTGCCAGCCGCAAAAACCGACAACCAGCTCGCCCGCCTGGTAATCGGGGTGCTTGGAAACCTCGACCCGGGATACGGTGCCTCCAACCATCACCTCGCCCACTGCCGCAGGTGCTGCATACGACGGCCCATCGCTCATGCGCATTCGCATATAAGGGTCGAGAGAAAGATAAATAGTGCGTAACAGCAGTTGCCCGGCGGAGGGGACAGGTATCGGCGTCTCTTCAAGACGGAAATTGCCGGTGGCAGGTGCGCCGACAGGACGCGAGTTCAGCACGATTCTGCGGTTGGTACTCTTTCTTTGAGTCATCGGACACTCCTTTGATTGAAGGGACTCTCCCTGACCTCACCCGGGATACGCATCAGCATATCACTCTTCTCTGACACTGCTCAGGCATTGACGCTTGATAAGCCCTCTCCATCTGTTTCTCCACGACCTGCAAGCACTTACCTCCTGCGCATGACTTTACCTCGCCCCCTCTCAGGAGGTGGCGCCACTTAACCCGTGGGACCTTCTTTGACCACAAAGTCATGATGGCCCGCAGCGACCAAGCCAACTGTGGCCGACGGGCTGGGCTAGAAAATTCCAATCTTTTATCTTGAAGTAAAAATAAAACAATGATATAAAATTAATCAGATGGCAGCAGTGCAGCGGTGGCCAGTCACAAGCAGTTTCTTTCACCCATTTTGCTTAAACCAACCTGCACAGGAAAAGGAGGCCCGCATGAAACGTAGAACTATGTTCGCAGCACTTGTTACTCTTCTCTTCTCAATCACGGCACCAGTTTTTGCAGCAAGTTTCGGGACAGAGGGGGAGGCTAAGGCCATGCTGGAGCGCGCAGTCGCGGCTATCAAGGAGAACAAGGCTGACGCTCTCGCCAAGTTCACCAATGGAGAAGGGGGATTTAGGGATCGGGACCTCTATCCTTTTTGCGGAGGATCTGACGGCAATTTTACCGCCCACCCCTCACTCGTCGGTAAGAGCTTGAAAGACCTCAAAGACAAAGCCGGCAAACCCCTTGGGCAAGAGATCTACGCCACCGCCAAGGAAGGGAAAATTTCGGAAGTTTCCTACATCTGGCCGCGCCCCGGCACCACAGAACCGGTCCCGAAATACTCTTACGTTACCCAGGTCGGCGATCAAGTCTGCGCAGTCGGCTACTATAAATAGTCGGGTCTCGCAAGCGAAAAATATAAGGCGCCGGCTCTTGCAGAGACGGCGCCTTATATTTCTTGAACTTCCATAAGGCTAAGGACAAGGATCTGCTGCCGGCCTGCCCAAAGTAAACAAGCCTGGCGTCGCGAAATTTCCGGCTTGGTCAGTTCATTAGGCATCAAATAGTTAAGTCGCAGTCACCTATGCGCTGAGATCAATGCCGGAAAGGGAGAGCTGAATCCCCGCCCCCTGAACCTCCTCACCCCCAAATAGCATATACAGTAACAAAATGATGAGGAGCGCGACCATAGCCACTATTGCCAGAGCTACGCCCCGTGGACGACCTGTACGCTCCGGCCTATCATACACGCCCACCTTCTTTCGCTGATGAGGCTCCCTCTGCGGATGCTCCGGGTCAGGTGCCTGATACGTTTTTGGCATGGTACCTCCTGATGCGGCAGGGGAAATTCTCTCCGCCGCAGTGATGTCAGTGCCTTCTCCGAAATCTTTTCGACTTTGCACTTGCCAGAAGACGATCCGTGTCCCAGACCACTGCAGAGCCTGAGCAGCCCGGCTCCGAGCGGGTTTGACGTCGAGCAGGCGAACGCCGGCAAGCTGGTCTTCGAGGGAAAGAGTCAATGCGCTACCTGCCGTCCGGCTACCGGCGAATTCATCAGTGCTGGAACGCAGGTTCGAGAAGGGGAATCACAAGCTCATCCCGCCAGATCAGGTCACGGCTTCTTGAACCGGGCAAGACACGGCTCGCATACCCCCTCCTGCGGCTTCCACCCGGGGAATTTGGCCTGCATGCTGTTGATGGCCAACTGATCCGTAGCCTCATGCAACGGGTACAACAGCTCGGGTACTTCCCTCCCGCACAGCGGGCATTTCACCATGTTCATGGTTTCCTCCCTTGAATCTGGATCAGATGGAGTCTGGCACTGGTGTTTGTGACAAGGCCTCCCAAAGAGCGAATCTCGCAAGCGCAGGTCGCTGGATTCCTGAGAAGATATTTTTCCATGCGCCATCTGTCACCTCCGAGTGGATTTATAACTGAAAGCCGGGGCTTTGTCTGTGACAATGTCACAAATAGGGGCGCTGGCAGACGAATCACGCCGAAGGAGTTGGTCTCGAACCGGTAGTGTTATTGGACGCCATGGCTCCAGGATTTCGGGGACAGTCGGAGGGCACAGACGTCATCCTTCGCTGGCAGGATGGCAAAAAGGAGGACAAGGCATTGTCGCACCTTTAAAAAATGGACGCCGCAAAATTGTGCGTTGCTAATGTTCCTCTGTCTGGCAAGGTTACTCTCATGCCAGGCCAACGCCTTGCAGACCCGCCGTCTGCTACGCCGGCAGCGGATTATAAAACGGATAATCGGAACGGCTTATGGAGGAGTGTCGAAAACATGAAGCGGAGAGTCCCCGGCCCGGGCGTCACTCGCAAAGGAGATCGATCATGGACAAGGAAAGGGTTACCACTAATCCCGGAGGGAAAGAACAGGAGAAGGTCCCGGCTGCCAAGGGAGACGCACTGGTGGCTCCCGGGGGCGAACTGCACCAGGTAGCCGGGGGGGAGCATCACGCACTGACCACAAACCAGGGTGTCGCGCTTCCCGATAACCAGAACTCGCTCAGGGCAAATCCGCGCGGCCCGACGCTTCTTGAGGATTTCATCCTTCGCGAAAAAATCACCCATTTCGATCACGAACGGATCCCCGAGCGTATCGTGCACGCGCGAGCGACGGGGGTGCATGGATTCTTTGAGCTGACCGCTTCTTTGGGCAAATACACCACCGCCAGGATACTGACAGAACTGGGCGAGCGGACACCGGTGTTCACTCGTTTGTCTACCGTCGCGGGAGGTGCCGGTTCGGTAGATACCCCACGCGACGTACGCGGGTTTGCCGTCAAGTTCTATACAAAGGAAGGGAACTGGGATCTGGTGGGGAACAACATCCCTGTTTTTTTCATTCAGGATGCCATCAAATTCCCCGACCTCATCCATGCCGTCAAGATGGAACCTGACCGCGGGTTTCCACAGTCGGCAACCGCTCACGACACCTTCTGGGATTTCATTTCGCTCACCCCCGAATCGATGCACATGGTTATGTGGATAATGTCCGATCGCACCTTGCCGCGTTCGCTTCGCATGATCGAAGGCTTCGGGGTGCACAGTTTCAGGCTGATCGATCAGGCCGGTGCCTCCACCTTCGTCAAGTTCCACTGGCGTCCCAAGCTCGGCCTGCAGTCCACCATTTGGGACGAGACTGTCAAGATCGCCGGCGCTGACCCGGATTTCCACCGCCGCGACATGTTCGAGGCGATCTCCTCCGGCAATTTCCCCGAGTGGGAACTCGCGGTACAGCTGTTCACGCAGGAGCAGGCGGACAGCTTCCCGTTCGACCATCTGGACGCCACCAAGCTTATTCCCGAGGAACTGGTTCCTTTGCAGTTGATCGGCCGCCTGGTGCTGGATCGCTGGCCGAACAACTTCTTTGCCGAGACCGAACAGGTTGCCTTCTGTCCGGCCAATATTGTGCCCGGCATCGATTTTTCCAATGATCCGCTGCTGCAAGGCCGCTTGTTCTCCTATCTCGATACCCAGCTCTCCCGCCTTGGTTCGGTTAATTTTCACCAGATCCCGGTCAACGCGCCTAAGTGCCCGTTTTCCAGCCAACAACGCGACGGACACATGCAGATGGAGCAACCGGCTGGCCGTGTCTCTTACGAGCCCAACTCCCTGTCCGAAAGCTCGCCACGCGAAACGCCGGTCCATGGTTTCAAAACCTTCCGGGTCAGCGAATCAGGCGAGAAGGGGCGGGTCCGTGCCGAGAGTTTCGCCGACCATTACAGCCAGGCGCGGCAGTTCTACATCAGTCAGTCCGTGCACGAGCAGGCCCACATAGCCTCCGCGCTGGTGTTTGAACTCTCCAAGGTCGAACATCTGCACGTGCGTGAGGCGATGGTTGGTCATCTGCGCCATATAGAGGAGGACCTCGCCCGCCGGGTCGCCGCGGGTCTTGCTCTGGACCAAATTCCCGAAGCTCCGGTGGCCGCAGCGCCTGTGCGCGAAATGGCACCGTCTCCCGCGTTGCAGATCATCGGGAAGATGAAAAACACACTCGCGGGTCGCACCGTCGGAATACTGATCGCGGAGGGGTCGGACGGAGTTGTCATCGAGAAAATTAAAAAGGCGGCCATGGATGCTGGAGCTATGGTGAAGGTTGTCGCTCTCAAGGTGGGGGGAGCGAAGCTTGCCGATGGCACGTTATTTCCGGTGGACGGACAACTGGCTGGTACGCCGTCGGTGCTTTTCGACGCTGTCGCCGTCATTCTTTCCGATGAAGGCGCCAATGCGCTGTTGCTGGAAAGTGCGGCGATTGACTTCGTGCGCGATGCCTTCGGTCATCTTAAGGTCATCGCAGTAGACGCAGGAGGGCGGGCGTTTTTGACCTTGGCGAAGGTTGGAAATGACGCGGGTGTCGTGAATAGCAATGAGGTGGACGCATTTATTGCCGCGGCAAAGACGCGCCAGTGGGACAGGGAAAAGCAGGTTCGGATCCTGGCCTAAGGGCGGTACTGGAATAATCGCCGCCATCCTGAATAAGCAGTTGTTGATGCACGGCGCAAAGCCCCACGATATGCTCCTCATAAAAGGAGGGTGCCGGCCCGAAACCGGCACCCTCCTCAGTTTTTAGTCCATCCTGCCCCTCCTAAAGCGGCTCTTTTTTTGACCTGCACGCCCCTTCCCTCCCCCTGCCACAGTTGATTTCGCTGCCGTTCACCGCGCCTCGCGTCTGAATTACCTGCTAATAATAATTATATTGCTAAACAATTTCCCCAATTGGTCGATATCACAAGTGAACGGAACCACCTAGCCGGTAATGTCTGTTAATCGCAATCTATGGAACTACTAAAAATGGATAATAGCAGTGAAAACCGGGTTGCCTGGTTCGATGCCCTCACCAAAAGATTCTCCAGCTCCCGCCTGAAGGTTCAGGGAAAGGCTCAGTTTGCCGATCCCTACGGGCGTACGGTCCTCGTGGCCAAGGCCCGCTGGATCTTTCTCACCCTGACCGGCCTCTTCGCCGCCTGCGTGGGGGGGTTCTTCTTCTTCAGCCGCTTCGGGTTCTTCCTCTCGGCCTCGCAACTGTTTTTCCTATGCGCAAGCGTCGCCGGGGTCGCCGCCTACAACTGCGCATACCATTTCTTTTACCAAAAGATTTCCCGCATCCCGCTTGTGGACCACTGCCAGGTTTTCCTGGACATCGTCTTTGTCACCATCATTATCCACTTCAGCGGCGGGGCTGCCAGCTGGTTCTGGCCGGTCTATCTGATCGTCACCATCGAGGCGGCTTTCCTGTTGGAGAAAGAGCGGGATGTCTGGCTGCTCGGGGCCCTGGGAGGACTCGCCTACGGCACGCTGCTGGCGGCTGAGTACAGCGGCCTGCTTCCCCACCTCCTGATGCCTTTTACCGCCAGCGACCTCACCTTCGATGGTTCTTTTCTGACGCTGAGCTGGCTTTGGACGGCGCTTCTGAACACCGTCACTGCGGTCATTCTGACCTTCCTTATGTCGGTGATACGGCGCGAAACCAGGCTCCTTAGGGAAAGCGAAGAGCGGCTCGTCGATTTCGTCGAGGCGGCAAACGATCTCATCTGCAGCAGTACCCCGGACGGCCGGATTTTATACGCCAACCGCAGCTGGCGAAGGGTGATGGGGTACGGTCGGGAGGAGCTGGACAGTATTTATTTGTGGGATCTTATCCCTGCCTGCAACCGCTCCAAGTTCATGGAACAGTTCGCGCAGCTCATGGCCGATAGCAGCGTGAGCCTCCATGAGACCATCTTTGTCACCAGGGACGGAGGTGAGGTCGTCATCGAGGGGAGCTTGACCTTAGGCCTGAAAGACGGCGACCCCAGCATCGTTTGGGGAAGCTTTCGGGACGTAACGGAAAGGATCGTGGCACAGAAGCAGCTCCACAAGCTCGCGCACTACGACGTCCTCACCAGCCTTCCCAACCGCACCCTCTTACTCGAACGTCTGCGAAGTGCCAAAGCCCACGCCAAGCGCAACAAGGACTGCACGGCACTTCTTTTCCTAGACCTGGACAGGTTCAAGATCATCAACGACACCCTGGGGCATCCGGTGGGCGATCAACTCCTGGTTTCCGTAGCCAGCAGGCTTTCCTCCTGCTGCCGGGAAATCGACACGGTCTCCCGCATCGGCGGAGACGAGTTCATCATCATACTGGAGGGGATTAAAAATAGCGCCGAGGCCGAGGCCTTCGCCAGCAAGGTCATGCAGCGGCTCTCGGAGCCGCATGTCGTCGGAGAGCACGAGCTGTTCGTCACCGGCAGCATAGGCATCAGCATCTATCCCGACGACGACGACGACCTGGACAACCTCATCAAGAAAGCGGACATAGCCATGTACGCGGCCAAGGGGCAGGGGAACAACAACTTCAGGTGTTACGACGTCAAAATGGACGAACACGCCCACAAGAGGTTCGTCATGGAGAACAGCATGCGCCGCGCCATGGAAGAGGAAAACTTCCTCCTCTACTATCAGCCGAAGCTGGATATCATAACGGGCGAAATCATCGCACTGGAGGCGCTGTTGCGCTGGCAGCACCCGGACCTGGGGCTCGTCTCTCCTGCGGACTTCATCCCCATTGCCGAGGAGACCGGGCTGATCGTTCCGCTCGGGGAGTGGGTCATGATGCAGGCCTGTGCCCAGAACAAAGCGTGGCAGGACCAGGGGGTGTGCCACCTGCGGGTCGCTGTGAACCTCTCCGGCTATCAGTTGCAGCAGGCCAATTTCCTGGAGGTGGTCAAAAGAATCCTCTCTACCACCGGTCTGGAGCCGCGCTATCTCGAACTGGAGATAACCGAGACGGTGGTCATGCAGAACCCGGATTTCACCGTGGTGCTGCTCGCCCAGTTGGGTGAGATGGGGATCCACATCTCGATCGACGACTTCGGCACCGGGTACTCTTCGCTGTCGCATCTGAAACGCTTCTCCGTGAATACCCTCAAGATGGACAAGTCGTTCATGCGCGGTGTGGCCGTGAACGACGCCGACGGGGCGATCGCCACCGCGATCATCTCCATGGGGCGCAGCCTGAACCTGAGGGTGATCGCCGAGGGGGTGGAGACCGAGGAGCAGTACGCCTTCCTGAGGCAGACCCAGTGCGACGAGGTCCAGGGTTTCCTCTTCTCCAAACCCATTCCGCCTGAAGAGGTGTTGCGATACCTGAAAGCGCAAGGCGGGGTCCCGAAGTCGTGAGACTGCCTGTTGCATGGGCGGGATAAGCCGCACTAGGGAGGTCATCCGAGGCTGTTGTGGGGAGGGGGGTAGGTTTCGTTCCGCGGGGACCGGGGCGTTACCATCGCCCTGCTACAGTCAAGCCGTCTCTCATGATGTTGCCCGTGCCCCGGATGGCCGCAGCAGATTCAGTCGCCGGTAGGCATCAAGGAAAATTCCATTCGCTGTTTTGTGTTGATCGAGAAATCTTCTGACTTCGGCGACTAAGGATTCGGGCCGCTGCCGATAGTCCGGCAGCATGCTGGCAAGAAAATCCTCGTCATTGTCAAACTGGAAGAGGGTGCGAAAGAGTATGGTTTCTCCCGTTGTCCAACCCTCCAGCGCGTGCATTGCGCGAATCGCTGACTTCTGTGCCGGCCGCTCGTCGCCACTGCCAGCTCCGAAACGCTCCTTTGTTTCGGTGAAGGATCCCCCTTCCCCTGGTTCAACGATCACAATTACTCCGTCCTCCCTTAGAAGATTGGCCGCCTTGCGCAGGCTGTCGGGCATTTCAGCGACCGGAACGTGGTGCAGGGAAAGGGTGTAGATGACCACGTCAAAGCTTCCGGACGGCAGATCCGGTACTCCGTCAGGTGCCAGCATGAAATCTACCTTAGCTGGAGCAAGTAGGCCCCGCGCCTTTTCGAGGGCGCTGCTGTCAGGGTCTGTAGCAGTCAGTCGCTTGGCATGCTCCGCCAGGTCCCGTGTGATCCTTCCCTTGCCGCACCCGATTTCAAGCACATCCTTGCCGTTGATGTCGCACTGGGACAGGATAGTCGCTATGTATTGATTTGTCGGATCTTGAATCACCTGTATCCTCCTCTTGCGGGCTTGCCCTTAGTCATAGAGTGCACGGGTTATTTCATCTGACACGGTCGGCGTTTTTACTGTCCCCTCAGAAGTACCGGCATCGCCTGATTTTCTGGAGGATCATCCCTTGGAGCACGTTCCCCGTTCCGATCAGTGGGTATCCCGCGCGGTTTTCTTTCGAAGAAAGCACTGTCTGAGCTTTTTCACCTCTTCAGTGTCGTTAGGATCAAGATAAGGTGGGATGTCCTCTCCTGTGAACTTTTGATACATCAGGTATCTATTGCAGGACTGATAGTCATTGAAACAGAGTTTATTTTTTATGTACTCTGCGGTCTTGGGCAGGTTTTCCATGTTGTCGTCGAAAAATTGGCAGCAGGCAAACAGTTCGCACGTTTTCACGCCATTACTGCTGTCACTGTCCTGTGGGTTTCCGATCCGGCGAATCGTCGCCTGAATCGTCTCAGCTCCAACGGAGGTGTCAAAACATCCTGCTCCGGCGTAGGGATCGAAATCGTTGATCTGTGAGATGAGCATTTCGACCAGGTGAACCTTGCCCTCATGCAGTTCAGGTTGGTCGGCAATCATCAAGACCTCGGCCAGAAGCCAGGTGGGGAATTCTCCAGACAGGTCCTGCTGGAGTGCGACTGCTCGGAGTTTCTCAAACAGGTCCATGCGTTGCCTCGTTATTTGCCGTGTCGCCAAAAAGCCTGGTCCGATACTGGCTTCAGCACCCTTTTCCCAGGCGGGTCATGTCCTCAACCAACCGGTGGTTCCTTGCCGGCCATGGTATCCCGGTACTGGTGCACGGCCGCGTGTAGCGCAGTAGCGGCCATGTTCGAGCAGTGCATCTTTTCTTCGGGCAGACCATCCAGAGCTGTGGCTATTCTTTGGTCATTCAGGGTGAGAACTTCGTCCAGTGTCCTCCCCATTACCAGCTCGGTAGCTATCGAAGAGGTCGCTATGGCTGCACCGCAACCTTTGATGAGAAACTTGATGTTGCGAATTATGTCATCCTCAATCTTAATAAAAAAGACCAGAGCATCGCCACAACTCGGGTCGCCTGCCTGTACCACGACGTTGGCGTCTTCTATGGATCCGACATTGCGAGGGTTGTGGACATGATCCAGTACTTTTGCCGAATAAAGCTCACTCATCGATAGTTTCCTTTCGCTGACTGGGAGATCCTTTGCGGGGCTTACTCCTGAGACGGTGTTTTCTTGTTCTTGCCTGCTGCCCGAGATGGCCAGCGCTTTTTGCCCGACCAACGCCTGGGCCACCTTGCAGCGAGCGTTGGCCAGAAGCCTCTGGACTGTACCGCGCGATACGCCCATGCAAAGACCCGCTTCCTCCTGGGTCTTACCCATACCGTCACACAGATGCAGGGCTTCCAGTTCGTCGTGCGCAAGTTGAATGACTTCCATGTCCTTGAGCGGGATACCCGCCGGTTTGAATACCGACGCATATCCGGCCCTGTGCGGACAGATGCAGGTCCTTGGTTTACGTGGACGCGGCATAGTTAGTGGGAGCAGCCATGGCTGTGACCATGGCCACCACAAGAGTGGCCCGGCATATATTCAGATAGTTCATTGGCCCGGAAGAGTTCAAGGTTTTCAGCAATGGTCCCTTCCCGTGCCTGGAAAACTCGCAGCCCGCTGCTGTTGAGTTTGTGTAGCGCTCCACCGCCAATCCCTCCAACCACAATCGCATCGACCTGGTGGCCGCCAAGCCCTGCCACCGGGTTACAGGCCCCATGCTCATGGATCCGGTCGCTGTTATTGATCGCGGTGATTTCGCTGGTCGTCATGTCCACCACCACAAACCCTGGTGCAGACCCAAAATGCCCAAAAACCTGACTCTGCAAACCTTGATTTTCTAAAACCGGGAAACAGACTTTCATTGTGTACCTCCAGTTGTAATGTGTATATGCACAAAATAACATTCAATATTCTGAATGTCAAGGCGACATAACGGAATAGCCCATATTTTTTTGAACGGGAGGTGAGGATTCTCAAGTGGGCAAATGAAGCGTCTCTTCCTGTATCAGTATTAGTGGGACTTCTGTCGGCAACGAAGCCTCAGCGGATTGCTGGAATTCGCGAGCAACGGCAGCAGCAAGGCCATTGGAAAAGATGGAACGAAACGAGGTCGCATCCTTTATGGAATGCGACCTCGTTGTGATTAAGTCATATATAGATACCGCCCCTGCCGCCGTGACCTTGCCCAGACAGGACCGGACCGGCAGGAACTTCCCTACCTGTGCCGCCTGTTTTGGTTGGCAGCTTTGGCGGCTAGCTTCAGTTCGTGATTGGCTTCGACGAGCAGTTCTTTTGCCTTCTGGGCGTGTCCATTCAGCTGGTTTCTATTAGCCCTTTGGGCCTGTCTGATGCGGTAATGGGCCTGACTGCTATGCTTCTGAGCCGCGGCTAAGTGGGGATGCATCCTCTGACTGATGTTCAACGCTGGTTGTTCTGCGAATGCTGCACTGCTTGCCAGCATTAGTGTACTGAAACTGATAGCAAAAAGCATTTTTTTCATTGGTTACTCCCTTGTATCCAGCTGTGTAGTGGTGTTCCATTGTGTTTAATACAGCGTGCCAGGTAAGCGGCCCGTCAGAACTTGAGTCGAGGTTCATACAGATAACAAAACTCAAGTCATACCGTCATAATGCAGCTAGAGTGCCAACCCTGCAAGACGCTGATCCAATTAGGTAATGGTTTAGTAGGGTGATCGGGAAGGTGTCCGAAATGGACAGTAAGCAGCCGGTACGGCTAGCGGAAATGGTACCGATCAGACCAACGTGGGTTGAATAGATCGGAGTTAGTTGCCTGAGCAGCAATGTGTGGTGCTGCGCATCGGTAGCGCTGTCAGTCGTCTTTAGGTGGGGAGCGTTTGGGAAATGAGATGACACAAGGTAGCTGACGGAGGCGCACCTCAGTATGGGGCCTCGTCACCGTTCCCCGCTGAGCCGGATTTACGGTTTCCCGTCAGTGTCCTTCGCCCTGGCAACAGGCGAAGCGGTCGGTAGAGATAGCAGGTACAAGGTAATCCCCATGGCCATTGCTATCAACAATACCTTTACCCATAAAATGCCTATAAGCAGGAATATCGAGGCGGAGACGGATATCCACACCATGCCGATCGCCAGTATCTTCGCCCTTAAGTGTATGCCGCCACCGGTAAGAAAGTCCCGGAGCGGCGGGCCCAGGTGCTTGTGATCGACGAGCCAGCCATGGAATTTTTCGGAACTTCGGGAAAAGCAGACAGCAGCCAGCAACAGGAAGGGTACTGTCGGCACCAGCGGGAGAAAGATACCGATGATGCCGCCCAAAATGGAAATCCAGCCAATGCAGATCAACATCCAGCGCAGCAGATCGCTCTTTACATGATTGTTCGGTCTCGGATTGCCGTGCAGCATGCCTGATTCCTTGGTTGTTGGGAGCAAAGCGGGGCGCAGTGCAAGGTCAGTCTGGGAGAATAACAGGGTTCGGGGAGATCTCATAACAGAAACTTCGGGGATCTCAGGGAGGGTATGGCCAACCCTTCAGCTCGGCGCTGGTCAGCTTCCTTACCTGCAGGAGCAGGTTCTTTGGGAGACGTGAAATCATCTCACCTGCTTCCTCGCATGATTTCACGTCCTTTGGAAGGCTTGGGGAATGAGTCTGCCGCATGTCGGGAGGGTAGGAATTATCTAAAGGGAATTACCTCCAGTTTGCCGATATCTTCATTAGGCCTTCAGCGTGTAACGTGCCACTTCGATTTCGCTCCTTTCCCGCCTCCGTGGGCGGCGCGAGAGGGAAGCATGTGGACGCCGCTTCACAAAGACCTGCTGAAGAAGTAATCCCGCCAGGCAAAAAGATGCCCCGGCAAAACTGCGCCTCAAAAGGAAGCTCACGGCGCCGCCGACCAATACGCAAGGGATGCCGAGCTTCTCCAGAACCGAATGAAGACCACGCTCAAGGTTTAACTGCCGAAGCTGCGGCTCGATGCCCGACACCTGATCTGGGTAGTAATCAGAGGGGGCGATCAGCTAATTGCTCAATATTCTGGTTTCTCAGAATGGTCTTAACTCCATTTTTGGACCGGAGTAAGAATGCCATCATAAGCCTCCTTTGGTTCGGCGTCCCGTTCGCTTTTGGCCTGAATCCTCGCACTAATCTTAACAGCGAGAGCCCCTTCCTCAATATCTAAACGCCACCTGGGGATTAAACTCAAGACCTGCTGGTACTTATGAGCGACATAATATAAGTTGATTGGGGTGGACTAATTAATCGGGGTTGACTTTTTCTGCCGGATAAATTATGGTTGACCGATAAAACAAAAGATCATCTCCGCAGATAACGATAATACCAAACCATCCGTGAGGATGGGACGGAAAGCCTACAGGGTCTCAAGCCAGACAGCCGGGTCGCCGAAATATCTCATCTCGATATGCGGCGGCCCGGCTTTTTTCGTAATTCCCCCAATTTTAGTCCCTTCAGCGTTCACAGCCTTTACAGGAGACCATCTGATATGACAGTTAAAATTCAGAATGTAGCCGTGTTGATCGAGTTTCTGGCCGGCTCCGGACTTGCCATTTTTTTCCACTGGGTGCTCCATTACCCGGAAGCAGCATATATCATTTTCGGAGTCGGCATACTGCTCTCGCTTGTCACCTATCTGTTACGGGAGGAGGTGGAAAAGACCCGCGAAGACCTGCTTGGGCAATATCACCAGGCCCATGAGGTGACTTTTGCCATCGCCCGCATCACTGACCCCGAATGCCAGTTGAAGGCAAATGATTTAATGGCTTCATCAATGCGTACCGTCTCACTGCTGCAGCAGGGCTACATTCCTATGGACGAGACTGAATTTTATCTGGAGGGGGCCAAACAGATGGAGCAGGCGGTGCGAAGCGCCAAAGCGGTTGACCCGCTTACCGCCGGGTGGGATTCACGCGGGGCGCTGCTCAATTTTTACCAGGCAAATTTACGCGCTCTTGATCGCGGAGTAAAGGTCACCCGCATATTCGTACTTAACCGCGAGCGCCTGGCCGAAAGCGAAGCCCAGAAAATACTGTTGGCCCAATACAACGACGATATCGAGGTGCGCATTGCCCTTCGGGACGAACTGCCGTCGGCAAGCGACATCAGCAATCTGGACATCAACAGTTCCTTTGATTTTGTGATATTCGACGACCGTGTGGTGGCCGATGTCTTCAGTCTGCCTGGGAAATACTTCGGCAGGAAAACCCATCACCCGGCGGAGGTGGCGAAGTATCTCCACCTCTACGACCTTGTTGAGCACAGCGCCCGTGCGGTAGTCCTTGATGAAGACCGAATAATACTGGCTAGCGACATGGTCCCTCTCGTGCCAAACCGCTCCATCTGCTGAAGGCTCGGCTCTGTACTGGCCGATTTCCCGGCCGCCTACCCCGATGTCGCCGGCAGGAACATCGGGGTGCTCGCCCCATTAAACCTGGGAAAATGCAAGCGAGTTGGTAGGCGTGGGTGCTAAAGCAGTTGACAAGGGGCCCCAGGTGGCGGGTTGCAGGGAGATTGACTCGAATGGCGTCCTCTGGCGGATTTGTCTCCCCGCTCTGGAACAAATGCAGTTGCTGCTCGAGGCGTGGTTAGTATAATGTAATGTCTCTCTGGAGCCAGAGGCCTCTCCCTGAATCAAGGATTACTCCACTGCAGCCGCTGTTTAGATGGCTCAATGCCGATTAGGGGCAAGGTTGTCTAATCGAGCAGGAGGTCAGAAATGAGCGAGTTGGCGTGCAATATTGTAAGCTATCGTCCGGACCAACAGATGCTGGACGCTAACTTCAACCTTTGGCAGGTGGAAACGTTACTTGATCAAGCCGCATCTCTCATCGACAGATGTCTGGATGATTTTAAAGACTACTCATCTCTGGACTGCGCCTGGAACCGCTTTCAGGCCGACCTTGATAGCCAGGGGAAACAACTTGAACTGGATAAAAATCGAGCGGGTGAGGGTTTATCAGATCAAGGCCTTATCACGGCTCAGGAGCGGGAAAGCATGCTGGGCAAGTCGGAAGAGACATCCGAAAGCTCAAAAGTCGAGATGATCGCAGGAGCAATAGATGAGGACCATGCAAAGGAGGAAATGGCATCGCCTACCGCTGGAGCTTCACCTGCAACTAGCAGTCTTGAAATTCGGGCCGAAGCTCTCCAGCGTAACATCGAACTTTCTGCTCCAGGCAGACCTTTTGCTCTCAATGAGCAGCGCGATCTGGCGCTCAAACGGCTCTGCCGTGATTACGAGGAGGCAGTCAATCGCGCCTGCGTAGCGGAGCAGGGGCTTAAGAAGATCTTTGACCATGCCGGACCGTCGTCGCCTCTGTCGTGTGCAGCCGAACCTTTGAACGCCTCAATTACTCACCTCGCGATCTGGATCCGCAATGCTGCCGAATGGCTTGCGGGATATCAGCTTCGGGAACAGGCCTTTACGAGGGTGGTCTCAGTACGTTCACTTTTGAATCGAAACGCCTGGTCTCAACTGAAACATGCCAGGGAGAGCTTTTCACTGAAGTTGCAGGTGCCGGTGGACCTGTTCAGAGGCCATGAAAATTGCCGTTTGCGTGGTATCGGCGCCTCGCTGGTAGGCGAGGCGGGGACAGTGCCGTGGTCGGTGGTCGTGCGACTCCCGGAGGAGGCGATCTATGAGAGAGCGGGCCAGAGTGTGCACGTTGATCAGTCCAGCCTCCCCTCCTGCCTTTTTGGCAGGGTGGAAAATCGTCGAGCCCCTAGGCCGCCGGAAATCTGCGGGGCCATCTCACTTGCCAACGCGAGTCCCCTCGGACGCCCGACTGAAGGGGGGGTGTGGTCGTTGGAGATTTTCAAACCGGCGGGTGCCAACACGGAGTCATTCAGTCACCTGGACGACGTGGTGCTGGAATTATCTGTTTCGGGCATGCAGCGAACCGGTAAAGACTGACCGGTGGAGCCTGACCAGTAGAGAGAGGCACCGGCAAGGCCGGCTGAAGGATCACGGCTGGCCGGCTGTTTTACTTGACTAATCCGGCACCTATAGTTGGAGGCGGACGAAATTTCACCCCCGGCACCTCATCATAATCAGTCGGAGCTAAGGCCCGACCACGGGAGTTCATCATGACGAAATGGAAAACAATTCTGGTATGTTCCGGCTGCTTCCTCGTCACCGGGACCGCTTGGGCGGGAAGCGGTCTGCTGAAGGCACGTGCTGACATCATGGACCCGGCCGGAAAAATCATCGGTACGGCTACCCTTAGCGAGCAAAAAGAGGGCGTCCAGGTGGCATTGAAGGTCTCCGGCCTGTCTCCGGGAGAGCACGGTTTTCATTTCCACGAGAAGGGTTCCTGCACACCTCCCGACTTCAAGTCGGCGGGAAATCACTTCAACCCCTTCCACAGGCAGCACGGCAGCAAAAATCCTGCTGGCAAACATGCAGGCGACCTCCCGAACCTGGAGGTGAAAGAGGATGGAACGGCTGAGGTGACGGTGGTAGCCACTGGGACGACCCTCCGGGAAGGCCCCGGCTCTTTACTGAAAGAAGGGGGGACTGCCATGGTCATCCATGCTCAGCCTGATGATTATGCAAGTAACCCAGCCGGCAATGCCGGCCCCCGGGTGGCGTGCGGCGTGGTGGTAAAGGCGAAATAGCCAGCCGGCTGGTTTCCATCCGGAAACTCCGGATGAGAAACCGTCGGTTCTTGATTCGACAAAAATGGATTTTTCATCCTGGCAGGAAACCGAAGGGTTAGCGCGGAGGCGTACCTATGGCACGCCGCAAAAGCAAGCCTGAAGGTTGACGCCGCCAGGCAATAGAAGCCTTTCCTGATGGAGACCAGCTAGATCGCTCCGGACTGGGTGGGGGAGGCAACAGCGAGTTCTGCACGCTGACCAGTGTAAGCCCTGTCAGGATAGCCTGATGGGGCTTTCCTCACTGCACTCTTCGAGAAGCGCCGCAGATAAATCCCGCGCCATACATTTCCCTCGCTTCTCCTCATGTTTCAGATGACGACCTTTACCGTCCGCAGACCAAAGCTCTCCTGTCGCGGTCTGAGTTCAGGCAGAGGCAAAAGTTGTTCGCCCCCGCCACTTTAGTAGTGGGCCGTCACCTGACTCTTTGAAAAGCCCCAGCGGCCAGCAGTTGACCCAGTAGGTCATTGTCTTGCTCAAAGCCGTCCATCTCCCGGTCTGTATGGGGCTGGCAGTCGTGTGCCATTTCGACTGCAGGCCGGCAGATTACTTCCCTGAGGCGCCCGGCTTCCACCCCATACATCTCTACGTCCAGCACGAAAGCCTTCCCGCTCATACAACCCTCCCTTTCGGGGCCTGCAACGGTGGATGCCTGGACCAAACTGAAACAAGTTCTTCGACATAGGTTCAGACGCATGGATCGCAGGTCGCGTTGACACGATTTTCCATGATCGTTTGCTGTGTATTAATATCTCGGATGGTAACAAAAAAAACTTTAGTTAATTATCAATGAAAAGTAATTTTTTTGGGCGGATGTCTTGCAAGCCGCAGGCAATGCTGATTTAGTGAGGCTTTTTTGCATTGCAGTGTGCGGTGCATATGCTCGCCTGTCGGCAGAAGAGGTGCTGAAGCTTGCTTCGTCTTTGCTCCGCCGTGGCTAAAAATTCAGTTAAGCCAGAGGCGAAGTGACAGACAAAGGCCGGAAGCAAAGATCGGCCGCCAGTTTTGGTTTGACAGCAGGCGGTGGGATGTCGTATACAGAATGGACTTTTTTTGTCATTCTTCTAGTAAGTTAGCTCCGTTTCACGGAGATTTTGGGCTTGGACCCGCGTTTGCGTCGTCCAGCGGCACTGCACACAGGACGGAAAGAGAACATGTTGAATCTGAAACCAGAGGTTGTCGCCCAGCTCGAGCGTGTGCTCGGCTCTGTCGAAATGCTGCTTCCCAAAGCGGTAAAATCCGTGGACTGGACCAAATGCCAGGCCGCAAACTGGCGCCGTCACTCCTTTTCCGGCTACCTGGAGGCGGTGAAGGTGACCGACACCACCACCCTCGAGCAACTGCTCGGCGTGGAGAAGCAAAAAGAGGTGATGGTCAGCAACACGCGCCAGTTCCTGAACGGGATTCCTGCCAACAACGCCCTGCTTTGGGGCTCGCGTGGCACCGGCAAATCGTCCATCGTGAAGGCGTTGCTAAACAAATACGCCCCGGAGGGGCTGCGGGTGATCCAGGTCGAGAAGGAAGACCTGATCTATCTCTCCGAAATCTTCAACGCGGTCGAAAACGAGCCGTTTCGTTTCATCCTTTTGTGCGACGATCTCACTTTTGAAGTGGGCGAGCTGAGCTACAAGATGCTGAAGAGCGCGCTGGACGGTTCGGTCTACTCGGCCCCGGAAAACGTGCTGATCTACGTCACCTCGAACCGCCGCCATCTGCTGCCCGAGTATGAAAGCGACCTGATCGGCGGCAAGTTTGTCAACGGGGAGCTGCAACAGAGCGAGGCGATGGAGGAGAAGGTTTCCCTGTCCGACCGGTTCGGCCTTTGGGTCCCTTTTCACGTGTTCACCCAGGAACGCTATCTGGATGCCGTGCGTCTGTGCGTCGAAAGAGAGGCGCAGAAACGAAACATGGAAATAGCCTGGACGAAGGAACTGGAGCTGGACGCCATCCAGTGGTCGCACGACAAGACCAAGCGCTGCGGCCGCACCGCCTTCCAGTTCTCCAAGAATTGGGTGGGGCGCTACCTGCTCGATAAACTGGTGCCTTAAGGCGTAGCGCGCCAGACCCGCCGTTAAGTAAGACGATAAAAGCAATCAAAGAGCCGGCCTGCATTTCATATGCAGACCGGCTCTTTGTTTTAAAGTGCGGCTACTCCGGGAGCGAGCTGCGCGCCGCAATTACTGCAGCCTGGAGGGGGCTGGGAAGGTAGTGCTTGCTCAAAGCCGTTTATCTGGTAAAACCTGACACCGTGGCGGACGTGCAAAGAAGGTTAGCGGAGAACCGGGGTTAAAGGAGAATGCCGATGTGCAAGAGCTTACTGGTTGCGCTGATGCTGACCTCGCTTCTTTGCGGTTGCTCAGGTTCAAGCTCGAACCCACAGCCGGTCTCTCTGACTGCCATCACGGTCGCTCCCTCATCGGCGACCATGGCTCCCGGGACGACCTCGCGCTTTACAGCGACCGGCCGTAATTCGCAGGGCGGCCTGGTCGACCTGACTGCCTCCGTCACCTGGAGCTCTTCCGATACCGGGGTTGCCACCGTCAGTAACGCTGCCGGATCAGAGGGGCTCGCAACGGCAGTGAGCATCGGCAGCGCAATGATCTCGGCCACTACGGGAACAGTTTCCGGCTCGGCCCTGCTGACGACTGCGGCAGTACAGTCCATCACGGTGACCCCGCTAAACGCAGTCAGCTTAGTGGGGACCACCCGGCAGTTCACAGCCAGGGGGAATTTTTCAAGCGGGGCGCCCTCTCAGGACCTGACGAATCTGCTCGCCTGGAGCACCTCCGATCCGGCCATTGCCACCGTAAGCGAAAAAGGAGTCACCACCGCCGTCAGCGCCGGCCCTCCTGTCACCGTCACCGCAACTGCCAGGTCGGGTGAGGCCGCCGGCAGTGCGAGTCTTACCGTGGTAGCGCTACTGTCGGTAACGCTTGCCCCGGTCGATCCGACTATCAAGGTGGGAGCCGTCCAGCAGTTCAAGGCGACCGGCAACCTGTCAAACGGTACGACCATGGAGGTGGGCTCGCAGGCGAGTTGGATTTCGGCCGATCCCGCCATCCTCAGCATCGATGCAAGCGGCAAGGCCACTGCCCTTTCTCCAGGCTCGACGACCGTCAGCGCGAGCTTCTCCGGGGTCGCGGCGCAACCCATGCCGGTGACCGTGCAGGGACCGGCAACCATCGCGGTGACGCCGGCCGAGGCCGGCGCGGTGGCCGGTTCCACCCGGCAGTTCACCGCCACCGGGACCTTCGCGGATGGCAGCGCGCTCGATCTGACCGCCTTCGTTACCTGGAGTTCGCCAACCGGAGCCGCCGTCATCAGCAATGCCGCCGGATCGAAGGGGCTTGCCACAGCTGTTGCCAACGGCACCACGGTCATCACGGCCACCCTGGGAGCGGTCCAGGGCTCCGCCTCCCTGAGCGTCAGGACGCTCTCCTCCCTGTCCATTACACCGGCAAGCTCCTCGATCGCCATTGGCTCCTCCGCCCAGCTCACCGCTACCGGCATCTTCCCGGACGGCACCACCCAAGACCTGACCAGTTCGGCAAACTGGACTTCCTCCTCGCCCGGCGCAGCTTCGGTAAGTAACGACGCCGGGAACAGGGGATTGATCACCGCCAACGGCGCCGGCAGCAGCACCATCACCGGGTCCTTCGCCGGCCTCTCCAGCACGGCCACCGTGACTGTCACCCAGGCGGCCGTGTCGAGCGATCGCGCCTTCGTCACCAACTTCGGAAGCGACACCCTTGCCGTGATCGATACCGTCGGCAACAGGGTGCTGACCAGCATACCGGTAGGCTCAGGTCCGCGCGGGGTGGCAGTGCATACCTCTGCCGGCAGGGCCTACGTGGCGAACAGCAACTCCAACACTGTATCGGTCATCGATATCGCCGGCAACACGCCTGTCGCCACTGTCAACGTGGGGTCGGGACCGTGGGGTGTTGCGGTCAACCCGGCTGCCAACCGGGTGTATGTCGCCAACAGCCTGAGCGGCACCCTTTCGGTGATCGACACCACCGGCAATACGGTGGTCGCAACCGTGGTCGTCGGCTCAGCTCCCAGGGGGGTTGCGGTAAATGAGGCGAGCAATCTCGTTTATGTGACCAACCTCGCCGCCAATACGGTGTCTGTCGTCAACAGCCTCAACAACACCCTGGCGGGTGTTATCAATGTAGGGCTCGCGCCCCTGGATGTAGCCGTGAATTCCGGGGCAAACCAGATCTACGTTGCCAATAGCTTCAGCGGCATCCTTTCGGTCATAAACGGCGCGAACAACGCCGTCACCCCGCTCCCCGTGGGAAGTAACGCGCAGGGGGTTGCCGTCCATCCCGCAGCGAACCGGGCCTACCTGACTCTCGGCGCCACCGGCTCCCTGGTCGTCATCGATACCGCTAACAACAGTGTGGTCACCACCATACCAGTGGAATCCGATCCCCGGGGCGTTGCCGTCAAGCCCGCGTCCAACCGCGTCTTTGTGGCCAACACCGGCTCAAACACGGTGTCGGTCATAGATTCGACGACCAACAGTCTGATTGCCACCATCCCGGGGCTGGCGGCTCCCACGGATATTGACGTCATTCCCTAGCCATCCACTCATAAGCCGCAGGCAGGCCTGGAATGGCCACAGGGCCTGCCTGCGACCCTCTTGCAATCCCTTTCGCACCCGAAGCCGCAGCCAGAAAACAGGCTGCTTGCCGGTGCGTGACAAGCGGCCGCTCCCTGACCGAAAAGAGGCAGTTCTCGCAGGTCGCCAAAGAGCGTCGCGCCGACAGTTCCGACTACAGGCCGGCAGGAATCCTGGTTGACGAGTTTGCTGCGGATATCGCCTATTACCTTGACATAGCAGTATTTACGCTATATATACAGACAACCATATATATTTAGAAATTGTATAACCAGTACCCGTAAAGGAGGTCTCCGGGTGAACGATAGGATTGTACTGCTGGTCGCCGCGCTGCTCTTTCTCCATACGGCCCCTGCCTTTGGGGAAGCTGTAACCCTGCGTGAGGCGATCAGCCGGGCCCTGGCGAGCAATTACCGGTTAAAGGCCGCTTCTCTGGAGCAGGGCGCAGCCCGGCAGGAGGTTTCCGCCAGCCGGAGCCGATATCTGCCCCGCGTGCATCTGGAGAGCGGCGCGGTGCTCTCGAACACCCCCAGCAGGGTTTTCATGATGAAGCTGGACGAGGCCCGCATCAACCCGGAGACCGACTTCACCCCGGATGCCCTCAATCACCCGTCGGCACGCGGCGACTTCAGGAGCGCGCTGGCGCTGGAGCAGCCGCTCCTGGATTTCGGCATCTCCACCGGGGTGGCGCTGGCGGGAAAGGAGGCCGAGGCGGCTGAGGTCGCCCTGCAGTTGAGCCGCGAACAGACGGCCTTCCGGGTTTACCAGGCCTATCTCGGGGTTCGTAAGGCCCGGGCCTTCAGCGAGATAGCTGATCAGTCAGTGGCCAGTGCCAGGGAGCACGCACGATTGGCCGATGTGCGGGAAAAAGACGGCATAGGACTCAAATCCGATCAGCTGCGGGCGGCGACCGGGCTCTCCGAGGCGGAGCAGCGGCTCATTTCCAGCAAGAACGACCTGCTGCTCGCGCGCATGAGGCTGAGCCTCGAGGTGGGCGGCCGCCAGGGAGAGGCCCTTGATATCAGCGAGACGCCCGGCGTGGAGGAACCGGCCCCGGCGCAGGATCTGGTCCTCCTGGCGCAAAAAAGCCGCCCGGAGCTGAAGGCCGGCGAGAAGGCGGTGGAAAGGGGCGATCTGCTGGTAAGGCAGGCGGGAAATGCCTATCTCCCGACCCTCTACGCGAGCGCCGCCTATCAGATAAACGACCGGGACATCCCTTTCGGCGCCGACCACGATTCCTGGAACGTCGGCGTGAACCTGCGCTGGGAGCTCTTTGACGGCGGGCTCCGTTCGCACCGCAAGGAGAAGGCGCAACTCTCTAGAAACGCGGCCGCCGCGCTCCTGGAGAACGATCGGCGGGAGGTGGCTCTTCAGGTGACGGAAAGCGTACTGCGCCGCCAGGAGGCCGGGTTGAAGCTGGAAAGCGCGCAGGATGCTGTCAAGGCCGCCCGGGAAGGGGTGCGCCTGATCGCGCTCCGCTTTCAAAACGGGCTTTCCACCATGGTCGAGCTGATGGACGCCGAGACGGCCCTGAACAGGTCCCGGGCGAACCTGGTGGAGGTCGAGAACAGCTTTATCGGATCCACGGCTGAAATTTATTATAAGGCGGGTGTATTCCTGCAGGAGGTCATGCGATGAGAAGCTGCCGGTGGACGGTAATCGCTTTGTTGATAGCATCGGTTTTTGGTTGCGGGGAAAAGGTCGAGCCGGTGGCGCCGAGCGCGCCCGTGGCGGTGCAGGGGGCCACGGTAGAGGTGGTGGCGGCGGAGGCGATCCCCGAGGTCCGGGAGGCGGTCGGCACGGTAAAGGCGCGCAACTCGGCGCTTATCTCGGCCCGGATTACCGGGAGCGTGAGCGCCGTGCATGTGCAGGAAGGCGACCGCGTCACCCGTGGAAAACTGCTGGTCTCCATTCAGTCCGCCGAGAGCGGGTCCGCGGCGGCAGGTGCCGCTTCCGGCGTCGAGGAGGCGAGCCGCGCACTGGACGAGGCGCGCTCGCGCAAGCGGCTGGCCGATGCCACATTTGAGCGCTACCGGAGGCTCCTGGGCGAGCAGGCGGTGACCCGGCAGGAATTCGAGGTGCGCCAAAGCGATCAGGAGGTAGCCGGCGAGGGGGTCGCCCGCGCCCGGGCGAGGCTCAGCCAGGCGCGTCACGGTGCCAATGCTGCAGGCACCGTGGCAGGTTACGCCAGGGTGAGCTCCCCCATATCCGGAGTGGTACTGGCAAAGCAGGTGGAGGCGGGGCAGACCGTATTCCCTGGCACCCCGCTCCTCACCATCGAGGGGGATGACGGCTTTCGTCTGGAAGTCGCAGCTCCCGAAGGGCTCCTGGGTAAGCTGAAGCAGGGCGATCTGGTCGGCATCGCAGTGGAAGGGGCGCCGGTCACCGGGCGCGTCTCGGAGGTGGTCCCGATGGTGGATCCCTCGACCCGGACCTTCACGGTCAAGATCGATCTACCTGCCAAGGGGCTTCGCTCCGGAAGCTACGGCAAGGCGCTCTTTACCGCCGGCTCCCGGCAGGGGATCGCAGTTCCGCTGGCAGCGGTAGTCGAGCGGGGTGCGCTCACCTCGGTCTGGGCCGTTTCCCCGGAGGGGATAGCCAGGCTTCGCCTGGTGAAGCTCGGCCGTCTCCTCAGGCGCCGGGTGGAGATCCTGTCCGGGTTAAGCGCAGGGGACAGGATCGTGACAGCCGGGGCGGATCGGGTCACCGACGGCGCCAGGGTGCAGTGACTCGAGGTTTCCGCCGAGCGGCGCTAGGTATGGCCGATAAAAGGGCGCAGAGCTGGCAAGTTCCCAAGGGTGACGTCGCTGTAAAACAGTGGAGAGAAGCATGAATGACTTAGGTTTCGCGGGAAAGATCGCCCGCGCCTTCATAGATTCCAAGTTGACGCCGCTCATCGTCGGCGCCTCGCTGCTCTTGGGGCTTTTCTCCGTGCTCGCCACGCCGCGCGAGGAGGAGCCGCAGATCGTGGTCCCCATGGTGGACATCTATCTGCCGATGCCCGGTTCCTCGCCCAAGGAGGTTGAGGAGCGGCTGGTGGCGCCCTTCGAGAAGAAGCTCTGGGAGATCAAGGGGGTCGAGTACCTCTATTCGGCGAGCCGCCCCGGCCTTGGCATCGTCACGGTCCGTTTCCTGGTCGGCGAGAACCTGGAGCAGTCGCTCGTCAAGCTCTACAACAAGGTGATGAGTAACCGCGGCCTCCTCCCTCCAGGCTCGGGCGAGCCGCTGGTGGTCCCCAAGTCGATCGACGACGTGCCGATCCTGAGCCTCACCCTCTGGTCGGAGCGCTACGACCACCATGCCCTGAGAAGGGTGGCAAGGGAGCTGGTCGACGAGCTGCAAAAGGCGGACAACGTCGCGGAAACGGAGATCAAGGGGGGGCTCTCCCGGGAGCTGAAGGTGAACCTGGACGCTGCCAGGCTCTCCGCCTACGGGCTCACTCCGATAGCCGTCATGGGGGCGCTTCAGCAGGGGAATGTTGCCGAGCGCGCGGGAGTCATCTCCTCGGGGAACCGGGACTACACGCTGGACGCCGGCAATTTTCTGGCCGAAGTGTCAGATGCCAGCCGGCTCGTGGTGAGCGTAAAGGACGGCAGGCCGGTCTATCTGGGCGACCTGGCGACGGTGACCGACGGCGTCCAGGAGCCGAAGGACTACGTCTTCTTCGGGCTCGGCCCCGCGGCAGCTCACAAGGGGCTCAAAGGGGGAGCCGGCGACTATCCGGCCGTCACCATATCGGTCGCCAAGCGAAAGGGTGCCAACGCCACCTGGGTGGCGGAGGAGCTCTTGAAGCGGGTGGAGTTCCAGAAGGGGAAGCTGATCCCCTCCGAGATGCAGGTGACGGTCACCAGGAACTACGGCGAGACGGCCAAGGATAAGAACAACGAGCTCTTGTTCCACATGTTCCTGGCCGCCCTCTCGGTCACCATCCTGATCGCCCTCTTCATGGGGTGGCGCGCCGGCGCGGTCGCGGCCATCGCCATTCCGGTGACGCTCGCCCTCACCATGTTCATCTTCAACAGGATCGGCTATACGCTGAACAGGATAACCCTTTTCGCCCTGATCTTCTCCATCGGCATCCTGGTGGACGACGCCATCGTCGTGGTGGAGAACATTCACCGATACTTCACCACCACCAGGCTGAAGCCGCTGGAGGCCGCCATCCGCGCGGTGGACGAGATAGGGAACCCGACCATGCTCGCCACCTTGGCGGTGATCGCCTCCATCCTGCCGATGGGGTTCGTGGGCGGCCTGATGGGGCCCTACATGCGGCCGATCCCGGTCGGCGCCTCCCTGGCGATGCTCTTTTCGCTTTTGATAGCGCTCACCGTCACCCCGTATTATGCCTATCGGTTCATGAAAGGGGAGTCCCACTTCGGCGGCGATGCGCCCCCTGAGGAGAGCCGGATAACCGTTTTCTACCGGCGGATCATGGGGAGCCTGCTGCACAAGAAGTCGGTGCGCTACGGCTTTCTCTCCCTGGTGGTCGTTTTGCTGCTGGTCTCCTGCTCGCTGGTCTACTTCAAGGCGGTCACCGTCAAGATGCTCCCCTTCGACAACAAGAGCGAGCTGCAGCTGATTATCGACGCGCCGGAGGGGATCACGCTGGAAGAGAACGCGCGCCTGGTGGCGGAGCTGGGAGACGCCCTCCGGAAGGTGCCGGAGGTGACCGATTTCCAGAGCTACGTCGGCACCAGCTCGCCATTCAACTTCAACGGGCTCGTGCGCCACTATTACCTCAGAGAGGGTGCCGGTGTCGCCGAGATCCAGGTGAACCTGGTCGGAAAAGAGCTGCGGGACCAGCAGTCGCACGATATCGCCAAGAGGATCCGTCCCGGGCTGAAGGCGATAGCGGACCGTTACGGGGCGCGGCTCAAGGTGGCGGAGATCCCGCCCGGGCCGCCGGTGCTCTCCACCCTGGTAGCCGAGGTGTACGGGCCGGATCAGGCAAGCAGGGTCGCCATCGCCGAAAAGGTGCTGCAGATCTTCCAGAAGACGCCCGGGGTGGTTGACAGCGACTGGTATCAGGAGGAGGACCAGCCGAGCCTGCGCTTCGAAGTGGACCGCGAGAAGGCGGCGCTTTCCGGGGTGGACGCGGCACAGGTGGTGCAGACCCTGAAAATCGCCGTGGGCGGGGCGGATGCCGGCCTCTTGCACGTGGCAAAGGAGAAGGAGCCGGTCAACATCAACCTGCGCCTGCCGACCGGCTCGCGCAGCGACATCTCGGCGCTCTCCTCCGTCTACCTGTCGGGCGCCAGGGGGAGTGTGCCGCTCTCGGAGCTGGTCCGGGTGGTGAGCGGGGTGGAGGAGAAGTCGCTCTACCGCAAGAACCTGAAAAGCGTGGTCTACGTGACCGGCGACGTGGCCGGGGTGATCGAGGCTCCGGTTTACGCGATCATGCAGATGCAAAAGGAGATCGACAAGATAGAGCTGCCCGGTGGGTACCGGATCGAGCAGCGGGCCGCGACCCAGCCCTGGAGCGAGGAGCGGCCCGGCATCAAGTGGGACGGCGAGTGGCACATCACCTACGAGGTGTTCCGGGACCTGGGCGCCGCCTTTGCCGCCGTCATGGTCCTCATCTACGTGCTGGTGGTCGCCTGGTTCAAGGACTTCACCACGCCGCTGGTGATCATGGCGCCGATACCGCTCACCCTGATCGGGATCCTGCCGGGGCACGCGCTGATGGGAGCCTTCTTCACGGCGACCAGCATGATCGGCTTCATTGCTCTGGCCGGCATCATCGTTCGGAACTCGATCATCCTGATCGATTTCGCCGAGCTGCGCCGCCGCGAGGGGATGGCCCTGGACGAGGCGATCATAGACGCCGGCGCCGTCCGTTTCCGGCCGATGCTCCTGACCGGGGCGGCCGTGGTGGTCGGCAGTTTCGTGATCCTGTTCGATCCGATCTTCCAGGGGCTGGCCCTCGCCATGATGTGCGGCGAGATCGCCTCCACCACCCTTTCCAGGATCACCATCCCGATCCTCTACTTCATGGTGGAGTCCTGGAAGGAGCGGAGAAAGAAGGCGGCTGAGCCGGGAATGCAGGGCTGAATTCGACTTTTGCATTGAATTGGGGATTGGATCAAGATTAAGATGATGCTGGAGAAGCCGGCAAGCGGGTCCGGGTGCCGGCAGCTTGGGCTGCACCTGGCCTTTCAGGGAGGGAAGGATGTTCTGGGCGAGAAAGGTTGTAGAGGAAATTGATCGGGAAGAGGTGGCGAAGCTGGTCGCCTGCGAGGCGGAAAGGCTGTACCGTTCCGGGAAGATGCATTGCGCCGAGGCGGTGCTGGCCTCGGTTAAGGGGCATTTCGCCCCCGAAATCCCGGACCAGGTGGTGCGGCTCGCCGCAGGCTTTGGCGGCGGTTCCGGCGCCGGCTGCATCTGCGGCGCGGTCGCCGGCGGCACCATGGCCCTTGGCCTGGTGGCGGACCTGGACAAAAAGGGGGCCGCCGCCATGACCCGCGAACTGCACCTCTGGTTCAAAAAGGAGCACGGCGCCACCTGCTGCAAGATACTCACCGCCAAGGGGAAGGGCGGCTGCCTGAAGCTGACCGTCGGCGTGGCCGGCAAGGTGGCCGAACTTCTCCAGGAAAGAAAATAACTGCTTTTGCCGCATAGCCGCGCCGGCACAGGAGCCCACCATGCATATCGACCGACTGTTAAGACTGATCGCCGGGGCCTTTATCCTTTTGTCCCTGCTCCTTTCCCACTATCTTGATCCGAGATGGCTCTGGTTCACCGCCTTCATCGGTCTGAACCTCTTGCAGTCCGGCTTTACCAACTGGTGCCCGATGATGACCATACTCGACAAGCTCGGGGTGCCGAAGCTGCCTCAGAAAAGCTGCTGCAAATGACCAGCCGGATCAGGATACTGTGCGACAACAACGCGGGCCCCTTCTCCGGGACCCTGGGAGAGCACGGTTTCGCCGCCCTGATCGAGCAGGAGGGCGAGTCGATCCTCTTCGACACCGGGGCCGGCCATACGCTTTTGCACAACGCCCAGCGCATGAACCTCGACCTGCGTGGTGTGGGGCAGGTCGTCCTGTCGCACGGTCACTACGACCATGCCGGCGGGCTCTGGCCGCTTCTGCAAAGCGGCGGCCCGAAACGGGTGCTGGCCCACCCGGGCGTTTTCGCTACCCGCTACGCGGTCCGGGAAGGGGTGTACCGGTCGGTCGGGATACCGTACGCGCAGGATTACCTGGCCGGGATCGGCGCCGGCTTCTCCTTCAGCGACTCCTTTCGGGAGGTCGCGCCCGGCATCTTCCTGACCGGCCAGGTGCCGCGGCTCACCCAATTCGAGCAGGGCGACAGCGGCCTTTTCTGCGACCTGACCGGCTGCCAGCGGGACCTGATCCCGGACGACCAGTCCCTGGTCATAGTGACGGCCAAGGGGCTGCTGCTTCTGCTCGGCTGCTGCCACGCGGGGGTGGTGAACACGGTGGAACTCGCGCGCCAAAAGACCGGAGTGGACAAGCTGTACGGCGTGATCGGCGGCTGTCACCTCGCCTTTTCCTCCCCGGCGCAGCTGGAGGCCACCGTGAAGGCGCTCAGGCGCTACGGGGTGAGCAAAATCTGCGCGGGCCACTGCACGGGGTTCGATGCCTCGGCCCGGCTCGCCCGGGAGTTCCCCGGCGTCTTCCGCCCGGCTCATGTCGGTTACACCCTTGAATTTCAACAGTGAGGAGCTATGAAAACCATCGTGGCGCTGTTCGCGCTGATAATTACCGCCTCCCTCTGCCTGGCCGCAGGTCCTGTCTCTCTCAATTCGGTCCAGGCGAAGGCGCTTATGGCCAGCAACAGCCGGGTCGTGCTGCTCGACGTGCGCACGCCTGAGGAATACCGGCAGGCGCACCTGCGCGGCGCGCTCTTGATCCCGCTTGGCGAACTCGCTAAAAGGGTGCAGGAGATCCCGCGCGGGCGGCCGCTGCTGATTTACTGCGCCGTCGGCGCCCGCTCCGTTTCCGCTGCCGACTTCCTGGCCTCCAGGGGCCACCGGGAGATCTACCAGATGTCGGACGGCCTGGTCGGCTGGTACAAGAACGGCTTTCCCATAGAAAGAGGGAGGTAGATTAGCTCTCGCGGCCGGGCGAACCGGCCGCGAGTCACCCCCCCGGCGCATTTTTTCACACCGTCAAAGCCCAACCCTTGCCCTTCTCATTTGCCGTCCCCTGTCGAGCATCTCCATCCCCCCAACACCTTCCCGCCCGTCAACGGCAGATTCACGAAGCTGGCCCCCTTCCCTGAAGCCGCTGGAGGAGGCCGGCCTGCTTGCTGAAGGGCTCAAGATTGGGCTCAAGATATGCATAAGCACACCGATAAGCCAAGAGCAGGAGAAACAGTATGGGGCGGAGGTTCAGATGCAGGCGGAACAGGAAGATGTGGCCGGAATGCTGCTTGAGCAGGTCGAGAGCGGCCTGGTGCATCTGGACAGCACGGGGACGGTGACGCTGATAAACCGGAAGGCGGAAGAGATCCTTCGTGTCAAGCGGGCCGAGGTCCTGGGCAGAAGGGTCGACATGCTTTCGCTGCGCACCCCCATCTACCGGGTACTGAGCGAGAACTCGCAGGAAGCGCCGGTGGAGATGAGCATCGAGGGGGCGATCATCTCGGTGCAATCCGTCAGGCTCCCTGGCGCCGGCGGCTGCACAGAACTGTTCCAGCTGCGCGACATCAGCGCGGAGAAACGGGAAAAGCGGCAGCGTGAGGAGTTCGTGGCGCTGATGACCCACGACCTCAAGTCACCGCTCACCGTCATCACCGGGTACGTGCAGGCGCTTTTGGGAGAGATGCCGCAAAAGATCGATCCCTCCTTGCACCTGTTCATAAGGGAAATGGACAAGAGCGCCGGCAAGATGCTCTCCATGATCGACGACGTGCTGGACGCCTACCGGCTGGAGGCGGGGCTTTTGCAGATCGACCGGCAGCCCTGCAACGTCCGGCTGCTCCTGGAGGGGTGCTGCAGCGACGGGAAACGCGAGGCGGAGGTGCATGGCCTCTCCTTTTTCAGCAGCATCTGCGAAGATATCCCGCAGCTCCAGCTGGACAGCAAGCAGATCGCCCGGGTCTTCGCGAACCTGATCGGCAACGCGGTGAAGTTCACACCGAGGCGCGGTACCATCAGGGTCGGGAGCTCCCTTCTGGACGGCTCTCTGCTGGTCGAGGTGAGCGACACCGGGATCGGCATACCCGAGGGCGAAGCCCCCCGCGTCTTCAATAAATATTTCCGGGCCGCCGGCGCCCAGGGGTTCAAGGGTACCGGTCTCGGCCTCACCATCAGCAAGGCGATCGTCGAGGCGCACGACGGCAGCATCGGGGTGCAGAGCGTGGCTGGGAAGGGGAGCTGTTTTTCCGTGCTTCTCCCCCTGCAGAGTGAAAAACGCATTAACCGTTAAAGTTTCCATTCCGATAGCCGATTAGCCTTGCATGGAGCCCGGGTGCACCGAAACTTCCGGCCTGGCCTCCAGAGGGCGGCCGGATCAGTGAGACTACCAATACCGCCTTCCGAAAGCGGGCGTATCATAAAAGCCAAGGAGAAAAAAGAGCATGGGCAACATACTGATAGTGGACGATTCTTCTACCATGAGAAAGATTATTTCCCGAAGCCTTCGCCAGGCGGGGCTTCAGGTCGACGACATCTATGAGGCGGCCGACGGCATCGAGGGGCTGAGCGTCATGGAGGGAAAGACCATCGACCTGATCCTTTCCGACATCAACATGCCGAACATGGACGGGCTGGAGTTCATCAAATGCGTCCGGGCCAAGGGGGTCACCGTACCGATCGTCATGATCACCACCGAGGGGGGTGAGGACATCCTGAGGGAGGCGATCACCAACGGGGCGAGCGACTCCATCAAGAAGCCTTTCACCCCCGACCAGCTGAACGAGAAGCTGGGGGGGCTGCTATGATGTCCTTGAACCAGGATATCTGCCAGGCGACCAAGCTGGATGAGGCGGCTCTGGCAGGCTATGTGATCAACGCCACCAAGGAGGTGTTCAGCACCATGGTGATGCTGACCCTGGAGGACAGCTACCCGCTGAAGGAGCCGGTCACCTCCTTCCACTGCTCGGTTACCGGCATGGTAGGCCTGGCCGGCACCTACACCGGGATACTCTCCATCCACTGCCCGCGCAGCTTCGCCCTGCGCATCACCTCGAACATGCTCGGCATGGATATCGACGAGGTCGGTGAGGACGTAAACGACGCCCTGGGCGAAATCGCCAACATGCTGGGCGGCTACGTGAAGCAGATACTCTCAAAGGGGGGGCTGGACATCAACCTCTCCATCCCGACCGTCATCGCGGGCGAGGACTACACGATCAACTCCATGTCCGACAGCGATTGCGTGATCATCCCGTTCACAAACGACGGCGAGCGGTTCCTGGTGGGACTCAAGTTGCACAAGGAAGGCTAGGGCGGTAAAGGCAATGGCTGCATTTGAAAAACTACAATCGATGCTGGACGCGGCCATGAAGCAGGCAGGCGAGGAGAGCAGCATGCTCCTCGGGCAGAGCCTGACCGTGGCCGCCTCCGACGTGCTGAACACGGACCGCAAGAGCTATCTGGCCGGCGAGGACGGCGCCATCTACGTGGTCGGGGTGGAATCGCGGGAGGCCTATCCGGGCCGCTTCTACCTGCTGTTTGCGCTCTCCGACGCCATCGTGATGAGCAGCATCCTGCTCGGCATCCCGGCTCCCCGTGTCCAGGAAAAGCGCAGGCTGAGCATCCAGGAGCCGGACGACGTCGACGCCTTCGGCGAGATCGCCAACCAGATCATCGGCTCCTTCAACTCCGTCTTCCAGCCTAACCTCCCGGAGAAGGTGCATCTAAAGCTGCTTCCTCCGCAAAAGTACGTCCCCGAGCTGGACCTCCTTACCGACGAGCTCCCGCTTCCGGAGGGATCTTACCTGATGTACCGGGCCCCTCTGGAGATCGCCGGGCAGGAGATGAACCGGCTGGACATCCTGATTCCGCACCCGCTGGCCAACGTCTTCGATCCGCAGCCGGAGCTCTCTGCGGAGGAGGTTGCCGCCCTGCTCGAGCCGCTGGAGACGCCGGGGGGGGGAGGCAGCGAGTCGTTACCGTCCGTGCTTGTGCTGGGCGATGACGCCGGTCGCCAGGAGATCGTGGAAGGGCTGGCGGCAAGCGGCCTGAACCTGATCGACGGGCCGCTCAGCGCCGATCTTTCCGGACTCTTCTCCCAGGGGGACGTCAGGGTGGCCGTCATCACCCTCAGGAACACCACCGACCGTGACCTGGCCATTTGCAAGCGGGTGGTCCCCATGGTGGACAGAAGCGGGGGCTCGGTCTTTCTCTGCGCGCCTGAGTGGACCCGCAGCACGGTCCTGAAGGCGCTCAAGGTGGGAGCAAGCGGCATCCTGATGCGCCCCTGCGACCTCCAGGAACTGAATTCCAAGGTCGGCAAGATCCTGAACCACCTTTAGAGTCAAAAAAACATCTCGACAGGCTGTTTTTTTGACTGGGGCGCCGCCGGGCGCCCTCTGCGGCTGCCCGGGTTTTCTGAACCGCCCAAGAAACCTAGTCATGACATGGGCTTAGTCGCCATATTCCCCTGTCTTGACGCGCCGGCACACCTTTTGCCTCCCCCCTCCCTATGACCTACACACAGCCTACAGTTTTCCCGGGCCGCTGCCTCTGGCTTTTGCTGGTACTTCTCGCCTGCGCGCTCCCCGTCACGGCAGAGGCGCAGCAGGAGAACCGGCTGCGGCGCGTACAGATTCTCCCCCGCCAAGGCTTCACGAGGATCAACCTTTTTTTCCAGGATGCCCCGGATTACTCGGTGAGCCAGCTCCCGGGCCAGATCCGGTTGACCGTCAAGGGGGCGAGCACCCCGGCCTTCCGGAAGTTCCGCGCCTACACCGATCCGCAGATAGGCGGGGTGTTCTGCTCCGGGCGCGGCGGAGGAGTCAGGGTGGTGATCGCCGTCAAGGGGGGTGGCTCGGCCGTCCAGGCGCTCTCCTACGGCAATCCGACCGTCCTGTCGCTCGATGTGGGGCCTGCCGTGAAAAGGGTGCAGCAGCCCGACATAGCACCCGGCCGCGAGCCGATTCTCAGTGGAGCCGAGAAGTTCGTGCGCGAGTTCGGTATGCCGGCCGGCGCCGGGCTCCCTTTCGTTCCGACCGATGCGAAGCTGCTTAAGGGGCTTCTGAATGCGCAGGAGCTGGAGCTGTTCCAGCAGGGGGAGGGGCTGCTCTACAAGGAGCAGGCGAGCGAGGCGATCGAGATCTTCACCTCCTTTCTGGGCAAGCCGCCGGCACTGCGGGCGATTGCCGGCTACCGGCTCGGCGCGGCCCTTTGCCTGCTCGGCCGCAACGAGGAGGCGCTGGCCGCCTTCCGGCAGGCCGAGACGCTTTGGCCGGACTACCTCAATCAGTCGCCCGAACTCCTGCAGTCCTATGCGGAGGTGCGGGTGAAGACCGGGGACTTCGCCGGCGGGCGGGCGCTCCTCGTGCGGCTCATGGAGAGGCTCTACGGGACTGCTTATCTGCCGCCGCTTTTGAACCGCCTGGCCTACATGTCGGAAGGCCATGGTGATGCCCCCCTCGCCCTGGCCATGTACCGAAGCGTGGTGGTGCATGCGCCCGGGAGCGCTGCCGCCGCCAGGGCCCGCATGAAGCTTGCCGACCGCGAGATGTTCACGCTGTCGAGGGATCGCTATCGGACCCTTTTGCTCCGTTACCAGTCGATCTACCAGGAGCCCGGCGATTTTGCCGTGAGGGACGAGGCGCTCTTCAAGGCCGCGCTCGTGCAGGGGCTCTACGGCCCGGCGCTCGAGGCGCTCGAGGCGTCGGTCACCTATGACAAGCGCTATCCGCGGGGGATCTTCTCCACCGTCGTGAAAAAGATGCGGGAGGATCTCTTGCTGCCGGTCTACCGGGAGCTGTATGCCGCCGGAGACAATGCCGCCCTGGTGCGGCTTGCCCTGGACAACAGGGAGTACCTGGCCGGCTGCTTCACCGATCAGGACTTCGTAAAGCGGCTCTCGCAGGCCTTCCATGGCACCGCCATGCTGACCCGGGAGATCGAGCTTTTCAGCTACCTGGTCGACCGCAGCTGGGCCGCCTCCGGCGCACCCTTCATGTCCTGGCGGATCGTGGAGGACGCGGTTGCCCTCGGCAATCTCCCCCTGGTCGAGTCGGCCGCCCGGGAATTCCTGGCTGGCTTTCCGGGCGATGTGCGCACCGGAAGGGTGCGGGAACATCTGGGAAGAATCGCCTTCGAGAGGGGAGATCTGAAGGCCGTGGTCGCGGAGCTTCGCTTTCTGGGCGCCAAGGGGAAAAGGGCGGAGCTGCCGGAGAGCGACTACTACCTCGGGAAGGCGCTTTTGGCGGCGGGTGACCAGCGGGGCGCCGAACGGGGGCTGGCCCGGTTCACGGCACAGGGTAAGGAAGGCTCGCCGCTGCTGCTGGACGGCTACTTCAGTCTCGCCGGGGCCCGTGTGGCGCTGAAGGAGTATGCCGGGGCGCTCCTGGCCTACCAGCAGGGGGCGAAGATTGCCTCGGGGGAGACGGCAGACCAGTTTCTCTACAAGACGGGCGAGCTCTATCTGCAGCTGGGCCAGGTGCGGCAGGCAACGGCCGCCTGGGAGAAGGTGGCAGGACGCGGGGGGGACGGTACCTGGGCAAAGCTCGCCGCTGAGGCCCTGGGCGATCTCCAGTGGCGTCTGAAAATCTCCGGGGAGCTCCCCTGATTGTCAAATTAATGACTCCGGGGCGTGTTGCCCCTGCTAACTGCGAGCGAATACTCGCCAAATGACATGGTACGGCTTTTGCTGCAGAAGGCTCGTGCAATAAGGAGGGAAGCTATGCCGGTACAGGGAATTTTCGGAACCACCGTGGAACTGCTCGGCAAGACGCTCGACCTGAGGGCCAAGCGGCACTCGCTGATTGCGTCCAACCTCGCCAACGTGGAGACCCCGGGGTATCTCCCGAGCGACCTGTCGTTCGAGTCGCAGCTAAAGGGCGCCCTGGACAAGGGGGGGGCGGTGGCAAGCGCCGTTACCCATCCGCGCCACATACCGATCAAGGGGGGGGCGGCCACCCTCGAGCGGGTGCAGGGGGAGCGGGTTGAGGTTACAGGCAGGAACATGAGCCCGGACGGCAACGGGGTCGAGATGGAGAGCGAGATGGGCAGGATGGCCGAGAACCAGATCATGTACAACGCCTCGGTGCAGCTCCTGGCCAAGAAATTCGAGGGGATGAAGCAGGCGATAAGGGGCACACTCTAATGGATTTCTTTTCCGCGATGGATATCAGCGCCTCAGGGCTTTCCGCAGAACGGACCAGAATGAATCTCATCTCCAGCAACCTGGCCAACGTCAACTCGACCAGGACCGCCGAGGGGGGACCTTACCGGCGCCGGGACGCGGTTTTCACGGCGACCCCCGCCCAAGGCTCCTTCGGGCAGGCGCTAGGCCAAGCGGCCGACGCCAGGCGGGTCGAGGTGACGCAGATCAGCGAGGACCAGAACCCGCCACGGCTGCAGTACGAACCTACCCACCCGGACGCCGATGCGGCAGGCTATGTCGCCTACCCGAACGTGAACGTGGTGGAGGAGATGGCCGACATGATATCTGCCACCCGCAGCTACGAGGCGAACGTCACCGCAGCCCAGGCCGCGAAGAGCATGGCTTTGAAGACGCTGGAGCTAATGCGCTAGCAAAAACAGGAGGAACACATGCAGATATCAGCACTGACCAAGATCGACGGCCTCTCCGAGGCCTTTCCGTCTCAGCCGTTAGCAGGGGCGCAGCAAAACCCGACGGTAGGCTTTGGCAAGCTCATGGAGGAGATGATAGGCAAGGTGAGCGATCTGCAAAACGACGCGGACAAGTCCATTCAGAGCCTTGCCACCGGCCAGAGCAAGGGGCTGCACGAGGTGATGCTCTCGGTCGAGAAGGCAAGCATATCCTTCCAGATGCTGACCCAGGTGAGAAACAAGGCGGTGGAGGCTTATCAGGAGATCATGAGGATGCCGGTCTAGTCCCTGAAACCGGGCGGTGCCCGGAAAGTGCCTGATCAGTTTTTATCGCAGCCAGACTCCCCGGAAATAATCCCCTTTATGAAAGCGGGGAGGGGTGGCTGCCATGCTTGCTGAAAGCTCGTTCAATCGGGAAAAGCAAGATGCGTGTGACATGGGGATGCTATGCCGGAAGGCCTTAAAAAATTGCTGGAACCTTTTCTCGCCTTGAGTAGCGGCAAACGGCTCGTCGTGGTCGGGGTGGCGCTCCTTTCCCTGCTCGCTTTCGGAGCGCTGATCACCGTTGCCAACAAGACCGATTACCGCCCGCTGTTCGCCAACCTGAACGCGGAGGACGCGGGCGAGATAGTCAAAAAAATGAAGGAGCAGAAGATCCCTTTCCAGATCGCCGCCGACGGCAAGGCGGTACTGGTCCCCTCGGACAAGGTGTACGAGTTGAGGCTCTCGCTGGCAAGCGAAGGGCTTCCCCAGGGGGGAGGGGTCGGCTTCGAGATCTTCGACCGCAAGAACTTCGGCATGACGGAGTTCGTGCAGAAGCTGAACTACCAGCGGGCGCTGCAGGGGGAGCTCTCCCGGACCATCTCGCAGATGGCCGGCGTGGAGTCGGCCCGGGTGCACCTGGCGATCCCCGAGAAGTCTCTTTTCAAGGAGTCGGAAAAGCCGGCCACCGCCTCCGTGGTGCTGAAGATGCGCTCGAACCGCAGTCTGCGGGAGAGCGAGGTGCAGGGGGTGGTGCATCTGGTCGCCTCATCCATCGAGGGGATGGACCCGGAAAACGTCTCCGTTCTGGACAGCCGCGGCAAGATGCTCAGCAAGAATTCCCCGGCTGACGCGGCCACCAAGCAGACCGGCGCCAGGCAGGAGACCCAGCGCCTGTTTGAAAAGACCGAGGAGGAGAAGCTGCAAAGCCTCTTGGATCGGGTGGTCGGTTCGGGTAAATCGGTGGCGCGGGTTTCGGCGAGCTTCGATTTCAAGCAGGTGGAGAAGTACGAGGAGCGCTACGATCCGGACTCGGCGGCGGTGAGGAGCGAGCAGCGAAGCGAGGAGAAGGGGAGTACCAGTTCCGTCGCCTCCGGCACCCCCGGCGTGCAGACAAATCTCAACCGGCCCGGTCCCCAGGCCCCCCCCCAGGGCGGGGGGTCCAAGACGGACGAGACGCTGAACTACGAGGTGAGCCGCTCCACCGCCCGCATCGTCGAGCCGGTGGGGAGCCTGGCCAAGGTCTCGGTCGCCATCCTGGTGGACGGCAAGTACGAGACCCCCCCCGGATCCAAGCCGGATGCCAAGGCGAAGTATCTGCCGAGAAGCACGGACGAGATGCAGAAGATCGAGGCGCTGGTAAAGAGTGCGGTCGGTTTCAACGCGGAGCGTGGCGACCAGGTCACCGTCGCCAACATCCCGTTCCAGGAGACCGACGAGGCGAGTGCTGAGCCGCCGCGCTGGTGGGATGCGCCGATCATGCAGGCGCTGTTGAAGAACGGTTTGATCGCCTTCGGTTTCCTGGCGCTGCTGCTGTTCGTAATCCGCCCCCTCCTGAAGATCCTGAAGGTTGACAAGCCGCCCAGCTTCCTGCCGCTGCCGACCGACCACGAGGCGGCGCATATGCTCGAGTTGCAAAAAAGGGAGCATGAAAAACTGAAGCTCACCCAGCTTGAGCTGGTGGAGAAGGTGAAGCAGGACCCCTACCAGGTAGCCCAAATCCTGCAGAACTGGCTTTCGCATAAGGACTAAAGTGAAAAAAGCGATGTACAGAGGTGCCGCATGACCGGAGCGGAGAAGGCAGCGATACTTCTTTTGTACCTGGGTCCAGAGGCTACGGCCAAAATCTTCGACCACATGGAAGACAACGACATAAAGAAGATCAGCCAGAGCATGTCGAGGCTGGGCCACGTGCCGCGCGAGGAGATCTCGGCGGTGGTTGCCGAATTTACCGACATCACCAACCCGGATACCGGCTTCTTCTCGCAGGGGGACGAGTTCGTCAAGAAGATACTGGAGAAGGCGCTCGGGCCTCTGCGCGCCGAAGCGCTGCTCCAGGAAATCAAAGTCTCCGGCATCGGCGACATGTCGGACATTCTCTCCAGCATGGACTCGCGAACCATCGCCAACTTCTTCTCGCAGGAGCACCCCCAGACCATCGCGGTGGTGCTTGCCAAGCTGAAGCCGAAGCAGACCAGTGAAATAATCTCGCTTTTGCCCCAGGACCTGCAGGCCGAGGTGGTGATCAGGATCGCCGAGGTGGACCAGGTCTCGCCCGAGATCCTGTCCGAGATCGAAGAGGTGATACGTCAGGAGCTGACCGCGCTGGGTGGCGTGCAGAGATTCAAGGTCGGCGGGGTGGAAAAGGTGGTGGACATGTTCGCGCACCTCGACCGCAGCCGCGAGAAAAAGATCCTCGACAAGCTCGACACCATAAACCCGCCGCTGGCCGAGGTGATCAGAAAGCACCTGTTCACCTTCGAAGACATCTTCAAGCTGGACGACCGGGCTATCCAGTCGGTCATGAGGGAGGTCTCCAACGACACCCTGACGCTGGCCATGAAGACCTCGGTAGACGAGGTGAAGGACAAGATCTTCCGCAACATCTCCAGCCGAGCCGCCGAAATGATCAGAGAGGATCTGGAGGTGATGGGGCCTGTGCGTCTGTCCGACGTGGAGAAGGCGCAGTCCGAGATCATCAAGATCGTCCGGAAGATGGAGGAAGAGGGGAAGGTAGTGATCGCGGGACGGGGTGCCGACGATGTCCTCGTCTAGGATCATCAGGAGCGGGGGGGCGCCCGCGCCCGCCTACACGCTGGAGCCGCTGGGAGGCGAGCGGCCGGGCCCGGGCCTGGTTCCCGAGGGTTTCCGTCTCGTAAGCCTGGGGGGCCAGCAGTCGCCAGAGCTCGATGCACTCGAGGAGCCGCCCGCTCCCCCCTGTATTCCGGAGGAGGAGGCGCTCAGGCGGATCGAGCAGGCGCATGTCGACGGGGTGAAAATCGGGAGGCTGCAGGCTGAGGAAGAGCTGTCCAAGGTAAGCGAGGCGCTGGCGCAGGCGCTTTTGGCCACCGGTTCCTTGAGGCACCAGCTGCTGCACGACGCAGAAGAGGACCTTTTGAAACTCTCGGCGCAGATAGCGCGCAAGGTCATGCTGCGGGAGCTGGCCGGCGACCCGGCTATCCTGGCGGGGCTTGTGCGGGGGGCGGTGGAGCTTGCCTCGGACGCCGGCGAGATCGTGGTGAGGCTGAATCCGGAGGATTACGCAGTCGCCGTGCAGTGCCCAGAGTTCGCCGATCTGCTGCGCGACGGACGGCGGGTGACGCTGAAGGCGGATTCCGCCGTCGCGCGTGCCGGCTGCCTGGTGGAGACCGTGCGGGGGAATATCGACGCGGGGCTGGACGCGCAGCTGGATGAGATCCTCGGCAGGCTCAGCGAGGAGAAGAGTGCGCGCCGGGAGTCGCCGGGCCAATGATCGACCTCTCCCGCTACCTGCCGGTCGTCGAGTCGGCGAAGACGGTCCGCTTTCACGGTAAGGTCACCCAGGTGGTCGGGCTGGTGATCGAGGGGTACTGCCCGGAGACCTCGGTTGGGAGCCTCTGCGAGGTCCACTCGGAGGGGAGCCCGCCTATTCCCGCCGAGGTGGTCGGCTTCAGGGAAAACAAGACGCTGCTGATGCCGCTTGGCGAGCTGCGCGGCGTGGGACTTGGCAGCCTGATCTCGGTCAGGCGCGAGAAGGCCTCCCTCGGGGTGGGGCCCGGGATGCTCGGGCGCGTCATCGACGGGCTGGGCGCTCCCATCGACGACAAGGGGCCGATCGCGGTGGCGGACGAGTATCCGATCTACGCCATGCCGATCAACCCGATGAAGAGGCGGCCGATCAGAAAGCCGCTGAACCTGGGGATCCGCGCCATCAACGGGCTCCTCACCTGCGGCGAGGGGCAGCGGGTCGGCATCATGGCCGGCTCGGGGGTCGGGAAGTCGACCCTTTTGGGAATGATCGCCCGCTACACCGAGGCGGACGTGAACGTGATAGCTCTGATCGGCGAGCGCGGCCGCGAGCTGCGCGAGTTCATCGAGAAGGATCTGCAGGAAGAAGGACTCAAGAAATCGGTAGTGGTGGTCGCCACCTCGGACCAGCCGCCGCTGGTTCGGATGCGCGGCGCCTACATAGCCACCACCATCGCCGAGTACTTCCAGGCCCAGGGGAAGAAGGTGCTGCTGATGATGGATTCGGCCACCCGCTTTGCCATGGCGATGCGCGAGGTAGGTCTTGCCATAGGGGAGCCCCCCACCACCAAGGGGTATACGCCTTCGGTCTTCGCCGCGCTGCCCAGGCTTCTGGAGCGAACCGGCAACTTCCAGGGAGGAAGCATCACGGGTCTTTACACGGTGCTGGTCGAGGGGGACGACTTCAACGAGCCGATCTCGGACGCCATGCGCAGCATCCTGGACGGCCACATCATCCTGTCGCGCGAGCTTGCGGCGCGCAACATCTACCCGCCGATCGACCTGTTGAACAGCGCGAGCCGGGTCATGTCGGACGTCACCTCCCGGGAGCACCGGCAGCTGGCCGGGCAGTTCAAGGAGATCCTCGCCGCCTACCGGCAGGCAGAGGACATGATCAACATCGGCGCCTATAAGGCAGGCAGCAACCAGAAGATAGACTACGCCATCGAGAAGATGGATCAGATGATCTCCTATCTGAAGCAGGACGTGGCAGACGGGGTGAGCGTCGAGGGCTCCATCGCGGAGCTCTCCCGCATCTTTGCAGACATCCGGCCGAACTGACGGGAGATCAAAGGCGGTGCGATATGGCAGGGCACGAGTTCAGGCTTGAGCAGGTGCTCAAGTTCCGCAAGGAAGTGGAGAAGATGCATCAGCTGGAGCTTTCCGCGGCAAAGCAAAGGCACGAAAGCGCCTGCGACCTTCTGCTGAGCGAGAAGGCGGCCATGCAGGCACTGGCGAAGGAGTTCTCCCAGCGTCAGCTGGACGGCATCCAGGCGATGGACCTGCAGCTCTTCGGTGACTTCAGCAGAAGAAAGAAGGTGGAGATCCAGGACATCAGGGATTCGCTCCCCGGCCTGGAGCAGGCTGTGCAGGATAAACGGGAGGCCCTTTTGACCGCGGCCAAGGAGAAAAAGGCGCTGGAGGTGTTCAAGGAGAAGAAGATGCGAGACCTGAGAATGGAGCAGCTCTGTAAGGAGCGCGCCTTCCTGGACGAGATCTCCATTCAGGCGAAGGGAGGCCAGAAGTGAGCAGGATGCCGCTGTCGGCGGCGCTGATCGCCCTGACGCTGCTTTTAGCCTTCCCGGGGGCGTCGGGCTCGGGGCGTATTGCCGGGGCGGCCGATACCAGGGGTGCTGCCTCGAAGCGGCCTGCCGATGACGCCGCCTCGCTCGAGCTGAAGCGCCAGCAACTTACCGAGAGGGAGGCCGCCCTGCAGGCAAAGGAGGAGGCGCTCGGCAAGCTCTCGGCCCGGCTGGACGCCAGGGTGGCCGAGCTAAACGCTGCCAGAAAGGGGATCGAAGGAGCGCTCATCTCCAAGAAGAAGCAGGATGACGAGCGCTACAAGAAGATGATCAAGATCTACAAGTCTTTGAAGGCCGAGCAGGCGGGAGAGCTTTTAAACAAGCTGGACGGCAAGCTGGTGATCGAGATGCTGAATCAGATGGATCAGAAGACGGCTGTGAAGTTGATCCCCTTCATTACCCAGCCGAGGGTGCTGGAATGGACCCGGCTGAATCTGGCCGGTAACTAAAGTAAGTCGCTGGGTGATGGGTTTGCCGGCGGCCACTGGTTTGGAAATTGCATCAGGCTTTGCACCGTTTCCGGTTCCAGGGAAGCGGTGTCAGCTTTAGCTGATCGTACGAGTTGAGAGGCGCTTCGCGAAATGCGGAGTGCGAATCCCGTGAAAAAAGGAGGTGAAAACGCGAATGAGTATGATTCAAAACGCAGCAATATTTTCCGATGCACCCCCCGCAGCCGTACTGCCGGCTGGCCGCGGAACCGATCCGGCTCCTCGGGCCTCGTCGGCGGCCGGCAGCTTTGCCCATCTGCTGCAGGGGAGGCGGGCCTCCCGTCAGGAGGCGGCCGAGACTGCAGTGCAGAATCGGACCGATAAGGCCCCTGCAAAGCAGGTCCCCGTTTCCGTTGAAAGGGACGCTGTGACGGAGGAGCAGGTCGCAAGTGAGGAAAGTGTCAAAACGGCGTCAACCGTTGGCGAGGCAGCTGCCTCTGATCCGGCTGGGCCGGTCAGCCAGCTTAAGACTGCCGAGCTTCCGGCCGAAGCCGGGAGAGCCGGACTCGAAGAGGCTCCAGAAGTAAGCAGCGCTCTCCTGGCGACAAGCGGCGCAGATCTGAAGCAGGGCCTGCCGGAGTTAGCCCCCGTGACAAATGGCGCAGAAAGAGAAGAAAGTTTGACGGCATACGCAGTAAAGGGCGGGCCGAGTGCCGACGCCGAGACCCCAGAAAGCGTGCAGCCTGCGCCGGTCAAGACGAAGGGGCTGGACGTTTCAACAGCTGCCGGCAGTGATCGGCAAAAAGAGGTAGTTTTCGACGCTCACCAGGGGATGGCAGAAGCAAGGCCCGAAGCGCAGGCGGCGGTAGTGCCGGCAGAGAGGGCGAAGGACGGTTCACCGGCAGCTGTCACGGCCGGCGGGCAGTCGCGAACCGGAGTTTTACCCATCCGGGCAGCAGAGGCGCAGCTCTTGACTGCCAGTTTGCATCCGGCAGCCACAGGGAAGCCAACGCAGGAGATAACGGCAGCAGGCAGCGCGCAGCAAGAAAACCACCCGACAGCACAGGGGGGAAGGCCAGGCGGGGCAACGGCAGAGGGTTTCGTCCCGACCTTCACTGGAGGGCTCTCACAGGCGTCGCCTGCTGCGCCCGCTACGGCTGAAGTAAAGCCTCTTCCGGCAGCCGAGCAGGCCTTGGCAGCTGAAGTTCCCGTGCAGGAGGAGTCACAGCCGACAGCTGTGACGAGCGCCACAGAAGACGCCCAGAAGGGGCTGGTTTCTGCTGGAAAGGTCCCAGGCCAGGCGACAGCTCTTCCCCCGGCAGACCAGCCGCCGGTCCAGCCGACGGTCCAGCCGACGGCCGAAAAGGGTGGGCAGCCGGTAGCGGATAAAAAGGATGTCCTGGCCGCCGAGGGGCGAAGGGTACACGGCACGGAAAAGGGGGGGGCGGAGCAGGCAGTCGCCACGCCGAAGGGATTATCAGAGCAGGCCTTCGGCATTAAAGCTGCAGCGGCAGACCCGGCGGCAGCACCGGTTTCTCTGCAGGGAAGCGCAGGGGGAAACGGATCGGGCGATGCAGGGAAAAAAGGGCACCCTGAGCAGAACGCGCAGGCGAAGTTGCCCGATCACCTCCAGCCTTCAGGGTTGACTGCACAAGGGGTGGCGCTCGCGGAGGTTCCCCAGCCGGAGGCAAAACCGGCCAATCTGAAAAGCGCCCTGCACGAAAGCGTGTTGTCCCAGATCAAGGACGGGGTGGTATCCCATGACGGCAAGGGAAACGGTCAGATGAGCATCAGGCTCAACCCGGGTGAACTGGGGGAGCTGAAGATCCAGGTGCGCATGGAGGACAACCGGTTGAGGGTCGAGGTGCAGGCCGATAACCGGATGGTGAAGGATCTCCTGATGAACAATCTGGAGAGCCTGAAGGAGGCCCTTTCCGGAAAGAATTTCACCATGGAAGGGTTCGATGTCTCAACCGGCGGGGGCGGATTCAACAGTCCTCTACCGGAGCAAAAGGGTGGCTCGCGGCAGCAGTCGATGCGCTTTGCCAAGGCGGGGTATCCAGGCCAAGAGGAGAGGCAGGTCAATTATTCGACACCGGACGGGGATTCCCTGCTCGACGTGAGGTTCTAATCTACAGGAGGTAAAGGGATGATAACGACCGCGACATCGGCAACAACAGGCTCCAGCGCAGCCGAAGCGGCAATGAAAAAATCCACCGGCATGAACAAGGACGACTTTCTCAAGCTTTTCATCACCCAGCTGCAAAACCAGGACCCGCTAGACCCCCAGGACGGGACCGAGTTCATAGCCCAGCTGGCCCAGCTGACCCAGGTGGAGCAGGCTTACAACACGAACAGCAACCTGCAGAGCATGCTGAACCAGGCAAGTAACGGTACTACCCTGGCAGCCGTCTCCTTGATCGGCAAGCAGGTCGAGGCACAAGGCTCTCAGCTGGACCTGCAGTCAGGCACCCCCGCCTCCATCAACTTCAGCCTGGAGGGGGCCGCAGAACAGCTGTCGGTATCCATTCTGGACGCAAGCGGCAATGTCGTGAGGACGCTGGCAGCCGGGGCCAAAGGCTCGGGTTTCGGTAGCATCTCCTGGGACGGCAGGAACGAGGCTGGGGCCCAGCTCGCCTCGGGCGCCTATTCCTTCAGCCTGAACGCCAAGGACGTAAGCGGCAACAGTGTGGCCGGCACACCTCTCATCAGAGGGAGGGTGGACGGCGTCGACATGTCGGGGGCCGCTCCGGTACTCGCCATCGGCAACATCAAGCTGGATTTGGCCGAGGTGACCTCTGTCAGCGGGGGGGTGTCGTGATCGACAACAGCATCCTGTTTCCCCAGCCGATTCAGGCTCCGGTCAGGCCGAAAACCGGCACAAACCCGGCGGGTAGCACACAGGCCGGCAGCAGTTCACCCTTTGCCCGGGTCCTGGAAGGGAAACTCCCCGGCCAGCCGGTCCGCTTTTCCCAGCACGCCCAGGAGAGGCTCAAATCACGAGGGATCACCTTCTCAGAGTCGGATATGCAGCAGCTCTCGGGAGCCGTGGACAGTGTGGCGCAGAAAGGGGGCAAGGAATCGCTCATCATGCTCGGTGACGCCGCGCTGGTGGTAAGCGTCAAAAACCGGACAGTGGTGACGGCCCTGGACCGGCAGGCGATGAAGGGGAACGTTTTTACCAACATAGACTCGGCGGTCGTCCTTTAGGCGCCACCGGGAAGCAAAAAAGCAGAGCAGAAACGACTTGAAGCATCTTTCATTCAAGGGCTGGCCCTCCAGGAGGAAGCCCGGGAGACACCGACCGACAGAGGTGTCCCGCAACCAGACGGACTAGGAGGCAACAAATGAGTCTTACATCTGCCATGTTTACCGGCGTAAGCGGTCTTTTGAACAACGGCGAAGCGATGAGCGTCATCGGCAACAACATTGCCAACGTGAATACGGTCGGCTTCAAGCAGGCGAGGACGCTCTTCTCGGACCAGCTTTCCCAGAGCATAGGCAATAACTCGCAGGTAGGCAAAGGCGTACAGCTGCAAACGGTGCAGAATATCTTCACCCAGGGCTCTTCGCAGGGCTCCGAGAGCGTCACCGACCTCTCCATCCAGGGAAACAGCTTCTTCGCCCTCAAGGCGCCGATCACGGTTTCGCCTGTTGCCGCGCAAACTGACGCATATCTCACCCGGGCCGGGGCCTTTCACGTAGACAACGCCCTTACCCTGGTGAACCCGGACGGCTATCAGGTGCTGGACACCCAGGGAAACCCGGTCAAGTTTCTGGCGACCGCCGACATAACCACGGACTTCGGCAAGATCACCAAGGTAGAGCCGAACGGGCTCATCACCTACCTGGCGACCGACGGCATCACCCAGAACTATTATAACGGCTCCGGCGTTGTCGGCGTTCCGGTGTCCGCAGGGTTTCCTGTGGCACCGGTGGGCATTGCCGTGGTGACCCCCTCCGATCCTACCGCCCTCGCCAAGGCGGGCGGCTCGCTGTTCCAGTCAACCAGCACCTCCGGCACCCCTGGGGGAGGCTTTTCTCTGGCCGGGAACCAGCCGAACAGCACTAGCGAAAAGATCCTCTCCAACACCCTGGAGCAGAGCACCGTGGACATGGCGAACGAGTTCGTGAAGATGATCGTCACCCAGAGGGCCTACTCCGCAAACTCCAAGACCATCACCACCACCGACCAGATGACCCAGGAAGTGCTGAACCTGATTCGCTAGCGGTCGACTGGGCAAATGAAGGGGAGCGCGGCAAAGCCGTGCTCCCCCTCTTAACCAGCCGTGAGCGCCCCGGGTCCGCTCGAGTGGGCAGGCCCGGCTCGTTTCAAGCGGGGCTGCAACGGGCCAGTCGGGTCCCCTCACGCCTCTCTCCTGAGTCCCTGACTGCCTGCTTTACCCTCTTTACCGCTGGCGGCCCTGTATTGAGCCAGCCTTGATGGCCCCCTGCGCCTGCTCTGGCACTAACAGCTGTCTGCCTCCTTGACACTGCTCCTGCTTGCCACCTTTCTGTCCTCTGCCAGGTCAAAAACTTGACGTCTCACCTTTCCCTGAGCACCCTCGTCTCCCTCCCCAGGCCTGCAGGCAATGCGGTAAACCGCTGTAAGGCAGGCTTTACCCTGCTAGCCTGGCGCCTACTGCAGTTGCTGCAATCTTATATCAGACTACGGCCCTTTCTGGCATTTCGGTTGCAAGGGTTGTTGCCTTGCAATCACCAGCGCGCGTCGCCAAAAAGGAGAACCCGGTATGGCAGAACAGGCAAAGTCTCAGGATGACCCGCCAAAGAGCAACAAGAAACTTTTTATCATCATTGGTGCCGTGGTAGCGGTCCTGGCCATCATCGGCGGGGCGGTGGTATTTCTCGGTGGCAGCAAATCGGAGAAGGCGCCGGCGCACGAAGGCGCCAAGGTTGAGGCGAAGGCGGAGGGCGGGCACGGCGAAGCCGCGACGGGGGAGGGTGCCGCCAGCACGGTGTATCCGCTGGAGCCTTTCATCGTCAATATTTACGACGGCCAGGAGATCCGTTACCTGAAGCTGAAGGTGGAGTTCGAACTGGCCAACACCCAGGCGAAGGCCGAACTGGACAGCAAGGTGGCGCCTCTGCGGGATGCCATCCTGATCCTGCTTACCACCAAGACCATGCAGGAGATCCAGGACCTGCAGGGTAAAAACCAGCTGAGGGAGCAGATCTTGGGCGCGGTAGGCAAGATCATCTCGACAGGCAAGGTTACCAAGGTGTATTTCACCGATTTCGTGGTGCAGTAAGGGTGCCTTCGATGGAAAAAATCCTCACCATGGAAGAAATCGATGCGCTGGTGGCGGCCGTCTTCGAGGGGACCCTGATCCCCGAGCAGGAGCTGGCCAAGAGCGGGGCAGGGGTGGAGCAGTTCGACCTGCTCGACATCGAGGCGCATCGGGTAATTCCCAATCTGGACATTGTCTACGACGGTTTCATCCGCTTCAACAGGGTTACCATGTCGAACCGGCTCGGTCGGATGGTGGAGATCAAGAAGGAGGAGGCGGTTGCCTACAAGTTCGACGACTTCCTGAGCGTACTGCCTTCTCCCTGCTGCATGGCCATCTACAAGATGGAGCCGCTCAAGGGGGCCGCGCTGATCGCCTTTGACAGCACCCTGGTATTCACCATCGTGGACAGCATCCTGGGTGGCAGCGGCGTCGCTTCAGGGCAGGGGATGAACAGGCTCTTCACCTCGATCGAGCTCAGGCTGATTGAGAAGATCGTCAAGGATATGCTGGCCGATCTGGAAAAGGCCTGGGCGCCGCTTTGCCCGGTGACCATGAACCTGCTCCGGCTGGAGATGAACCCGCGCCTGGTGAACATCGTGCCCCCCGAATACCAGGTGGTCACCATGAACATGAAGATCCAGATAGAAGAGGCGGTCGGCAACATCATCCTCGCCATACCGTTCATGACTATCGAGCCGATCCGCGACAAGCTGAAGAGCGGTGTGCAGATGGATATGCTGGCCGTGGATCCGTACTGGTCTTCCCGGCTGTCGGAAGAGCTTCAGGAGGCTCCCCTGGACATCTCGGTCGAGATGGGGGGAGCGACCATCACGCTCTCCGAGTTGCTGCAGCTGTCTCCCGGCGACACGGTGATGCTGGAATCGAGCGGCAAGGACGAACTGGTCGTCAAGGTGGGTGGTGCCAAGAAGTTCCTCGGCATAGCCGGGGTAAGCGGGGGGAACAAGGCGGTGCAGATCAGCCGTACCCTGCATGAGGGGGTGAACATTGGGTGAAAAGCTTATGTTAGAAGATCCGAAAGACGTCCCGCAGATGAAGAATCTCGATTTCATCATGGATATACCATTGCAACTGACGGTGGAGCTCGGTAGGACCAAACTCCTGGTGAAGGACGTGCTGCAGCTGAACCAGGGGTCGGTGGTCGAACTCACCAAGCTCGCCGGCGAACCGCTGGACGTGTTTGTCAACTCAAAGCTGGTGGCGCGTGGCGAGGCTGTGGTGGTGAACGATAAGTTCGGCATCAGGCTCCTGGACATCGTGAGCCCGAACGAGAGGGTGGACAAGGTGCTATGAAAAAACTGACGGTACTTTTATGGGCAAGCCTCTGCTGCCCGGCCGGCGCTGGTGCCGCGGTCGGGGGAGGAGGTCCGGACATGGCGGCAGGTCTTGCGCAGATGGTCGGGTCCCTGGTACTGGTAGTCGGGATCATCCTGATCCTCTATTACCTGGCCGGGCGCTTCATGAAGGTGCCTCAGGGAGGGGCCCGCTACATCCGGGTGGTGGAGACCAGGCATCTGGCGCCGAAGAAGTCGCTCGTGCTGGTCGAGGTGGGGGGCGAGTACCTCCTTTTAAGCAACAGCGGCGAAGGGGTCAATTTCATAAAACAGGTGGAGATGCTGGAGGAGATCGAGGTGGTCGACGAGCGCGGCTACCCGACCCTTATCCCGCTCCAGCTCCGGAAGAGACTGAAGTCACTGGCAGTGCAGAAGGCCTCCGGCACCAGCTGCCTTTCCCATCTGAAAAAAATCGGCGGTCTAGCGTGAGACAGAAAAAGATGATGGGAGCCCTGCTGGTTGCGGCCGCCTCCCTGATAGTGGTTGCCAGTGCCGCTGCGGAACCTCTGGCATTGCCGACTGTGAGCGTCGGGCTGGGGAAGGTCTCCAAGCCGGCCGACGTGGCGGTGACGCTGCAGATTTTCTTCCTGATGACGGTGCTCTCCCTGGCACCCAGCCTTTTGATGATGACCACCTCCTTCACCCGCATAGTGGTGGTACTCTCCTTCCTGCGCTCTGCGCTCGGCACCCAGCAGGCCCCCTCCAACCAGATCGTGGTCGGGCTCTCCCTCTTTCTCACCTTCTTCATCATGGCGCCGGTCTGGCAGCAGGTCAACACCCAGGCGCTGCAGCCTTACAAGGCGCAGACCATCACCCAGGAGGAGGCGCTCAAGCGGGGAATAGCACCGGTGCGCAAATTCATGCTTTCCCAGGTGCGGGAGAAGGACCTGGCCCTGTTCCTGTCGCTCTCCAAGCTGCCGAGGCCCAGGAATTCGGACGACATCCCGACCATGACGCTGATCCCGGCCTTCGTGGTGAGCGAGCTCAAGACCGCCTTTCAGATAGGCTTTCTGGTGTTCATTCCGTTTCTCGTGCTGGACATGGTGGTCGCCTCGGTGCTGATGTCGATGGGTATGATGATGCTGCCGCCGGTCATGATCTCGCTCCCCTTCAAGATACTTCTCTTCGTGCTGGTCGACGGCTGGGGGCTGGTGATCGGTTCCCTGGTCAAGAGTTTCGGCTGAAAGGCGCGCATGCCGTCTGCTGTTTCAACCAGAGAGCTCCGATCTGTTTTGCTTCTTAAACCGGAACCTCCTCACCTTACTCTAAACCTCTCTCTAAACCAGGAGTCCTTATGACACCCGAACTGGTCGTTCAGCTGGGCAGAAGGAGCTTCGAGGCGGTGCTGCTCCTTTCGGCGCCGCTTCTGATAAGCGCCTTGGTAGTGGGTCTTTTGATCAGCATCTTTCAGGCGGTCACCTCCATAAACGAGGCGACTCTCGCCTTTGCACCGAAGATCGTCGCCGTCATGGTCGCCATGGTGATCTTCTTCCCATGGATGATGATGTACATGAGCGACTTCACCCGCGAGATCTACGGCATGATCGCCAATATGAGACATTAGCATGTTCGACTCCCTGCCGATTGCCTCCCTGGACGACCTGATCCCTTTCGCCCTGGTCCTTGCGCGGGTGTCGGGACTTTTCTCGGCGATACCGGTCTTCGGGGGGCGGGTGGTTCAGGCACGGGTGAAGGCGCCGCTCATTTTGGCCATGGCGCTTCTCATCTTCCCCATCGTGCGACCGGAAGCCATCCCCGCGGCCGGAGACGCCATCTCGCTCATGCTGATCGTGATCAGGGAGGTGCTGGTCGGGCTCACCATGGGATTGATCTCGCAGGTGATCTTTGCCGCGGTGGAATTCTGCGGCCACCAGGTCGGCTCGCAGATGGGGCTCTCCATGTCTTCCATGTTCGACCCGAACACCCAGGCCAACGTGCCTACCATGGCGATGTTCCAGAGCCTGCTGGCAACACTGCTCTTTCTCTCCTTTGGAGTTCATCACTTCTTCCTCACCGGCATCGTCGACAGCTATCGCCTGCTTCCTCTCGGTGCCTGGCACACAAGTCCCGAGCTCTTCAACTTCATCATTTCAGTCAGCTCCGGCATGTTCGTCATCGCGGTCAAACTGGCGGCCCCGGTTGCGGTGGCGCTATTGGCCACCACCGTAGCACTCGGTATCGCCGCCCGAAGTTTTCCCTCTATGAACGTCTTTGTCATCAGCATGCCGCTTAACATCGGTGTCGGTCTGATTCTTCTCGGGATCTCGCTTCCGGTATTCCTGCGGGTCCTCAAAAACGCCTTCGGGGGGCTGGTCGAGCAGATCGACACCCTCTTCAGGCTGCTTGCCTAGGTAGCGCCCATGTCAGAAGACAAACATTCCAAGACAGAAGAGCCGACCAGCAAAAAGATCTCCGACGCGAAGAGCAAAGGTAAGGTGCCGCGCAGCCGTGAGATGACCTCGGCAATCACCCTGATCACCGGCATGATCGTCCTCTACTCCAGTTCCGGCGTCATGCTGTCAACCATGAAGCGCATCATGAAGGAGACCTTCGGGGGGCTGGCCTCGAGCGAGCTCACCTCTGCCGGGGTGCACACCCTGATGATCAAGCAGCTGTTGTCCATGGCGATCATGCTGGGGCCGTTCATGCTGATACTTCTGGCGGCCATCGTTGCTGTGGAGGTGAGCCAGGGGGGGGTGCAGCTGACCTCCGAAAAGCTGAAGTTCGACCTGGGAAAGCTGAACCCTTTGCAGGGGGTGAAACGGCTCTTAAACAAGGACTCGTTATTCGAGGCAGCCAAATCCTTTCTGAAGATGGGGATCGTCGGCTACATGGCCTACCGGATTCTGACCGAGGAGATGGAAGGGCTCGTCTACCTGGTGGACCGCGACCTGGAGGGGATTCTGGCCTTCGTCGGGCATCTCGCCTTCAAGATCGTGCTGCATACCTGCGGTGTGCTGATCATACTGGCGGTGGTCGACCTCATCTTCGTGAAGTGGCGCTTTCTGGACAACCTGAAGATGACCAAGCAGGAAGTGAAGGACGAACACAAGAACGCCGAGGGCGACCAGTCGCTTAAGGCGAAAATAAGGCAGAAGCAGTTCCAGATGGCGCGCAGGCGTATGCGGCAGATCATACCGACCGCCGACGTGGTGGTGACCAACCCGACCCACTACGCGGTCGCCCTCAAGTACGACCGCTTCCGCATGGGGGCACCGGTGGTCGTCTTCAAGGGTGTCGATCAGATGGCGCTGCAGATAAAGATCATCGCCCGGGAGAGCAGCATCACCCTGGTGGAGAACCGCTTCCTGGCGCGGGAGCTTTTTGCCCAGGTGGAGGAGGGGGGCGAGATCCCGGAGGGCCTTTATGCGGCCGTCGCAGAGATCCTGGCGTATGTCTACAGCCTGAAGGGAAAAGGGTGAAACAGCCGCCCCTTTTGCTTGACGCGCGGCGCCGGGAAAGCGCCCGACGCTTTTGCTATCCCCAGAGTATCAGCCCCGGGTCGTAAACTGTGCCAAGCTCGGGATGGCGCGGCATCACCCTCAGCATGAAGCCGTGCCGCCCGCAGAACCGGCATTCAAGCTCGCCGCCGAAATGGCCGTTGCGGTTCGGGTCGCAGGCGGGCTCCAGCGGAACGATCTCACCTCCCATGATGGCGCCGCGGGAATCCAGCACGCCGAAATACACCTCTACCGCGATCTCCGAAAGAGGAATCTCGCCGGCCGTGATCCGGACCTTGATCGGGAGCCTCTCCCCGACCGTCACCTCTCTTTGTATCTCGGCCTCCACGGCGTCTATGCTTAGCTGGCCCCAGAGCCCGTGCAGCCGCTCCTTCCAGCGCGCCAGTTCCACCGCCAGCCTCAGGTCGTCCCGGTTCAGGCGCTCCCAGTGCTCGAAGGCCGGGATGTAGCAGCGCCGGGCGTACTCCTGCACCATCCGGTCCGTGCTGAAGACCGGGCAGAGGGTCCGCATGGAGGTCTTCATGAAAGAGGTCCAGCCACGGGGGATCCCGTCGCTCCCCCGGTTGTAAAAGAGCGGCACGATCTCCTTTTCCAGCAGGTCGTAGATGGCGCGGCTCTCCACCTCGTTCTGGTACACCAGGTCGTCGTAGACCTCTCCCCGCCCGATGGCCCAGCCGTTGTTCCCCCGGTAACCCTCGCACCACCAGCCGTCCAGCACGGAGAGGTTCAGGCCGCCGTTGAACGCCACCTTCATGCCGCTCGTGCCGCTGGCCTCCTGGGGGCGCAGCGGGGTGTTCAGCCAGACGTCCACCCCCTGTACCAGGTGCCGCGCCACCGAGATGTCGTAATCCTCCAGAAAGACTATGCGCCGCCGGAAGCGCTCCTGGTGCGAGAGCTGCACGATCTGCCGGATCAGCTCTTTTCCCTGGTGGTCCGCCGGGTGCGCCTTGCCGGCGAAGACGATCTGCACCGGCTGCTGCGGGTGGTTCAGGATGCTCTCCAGCCTCTCCTTGTCCTGCAAGAGGAGTGTGCCGCGCTTGTAGGTGGCGAAACGTCGGGCAAAGCCTATGGTGAGGATCTCGGGATCGAGGACTTCGGCCGCCAGGGCGATCTCCTTGGCGCTGGCATCGAGCTGGCTTAGCTGTCTCTTGAGACTTCTCCGGGCGTAGTCAACCAGCCGGGCGGTTCCCCTTCGGTGGGTGCGCCAGAGTTCGGCGTCCGGGATGCGAGAAACCCTGTGCCAGAGCTGCTCGGCGCTTTGCTCCTCGAGCCAGCGGGTCCCCAGGTAGCGGATCAAAAGGCCGGTCATCTCCTCTGAGAGCCAGCTTTTATGGTGCACTCCGTTGGTTATGGAGGTGAGGGGAAGCTGCTCCTCGGGAAGGTCCGGCCAGACATCTGCCCACATCCTGCGCGAGACCTCGCCGTGCAGCTCGCTCACCCCGTTCGAGTGGCTGGAGAGCTTCATGGCGAGTACGGCCATGCAGAAAGTTTCGCTGCTGCGCCTCGGGTTCTGCATGCCGAGCGCCAGAAACTGCTCGCCGGAGAGACTCAGCCTGCGGTAATAGTGCTCCAGGTGCTTTTCCAGCAGGTCCGGCGGGAAGTGGTCGATACCGGCCTCGACAGGGGTGTGGGTGGTGAACACATTACCCCCCCTGACCGCCTCCCTCGCCTCGATGAAGCTGAGGTTCTTCTCCTCCATCAGGATGCGGATTCTCTCAAGCGCCAGAAAGGCCGCATGCCCTTCGTTCATGTGGCAGACGTTTGGTGCCAGGCCTAACTGCCTGAGCGCCCTGATGCCGCCGATCCCGAGCAGTATCTCCTGCCGGATCCTCATCTCCTGGTCGCCGCCGTAGAGCCGGGTGGTGATCTCGCGATCGGCGGCCGTGTTTTCCTCCAGGTTGGTGTCCAGTAGGAAGAGTCGCACGCGCCCTACCTGCACCCGCCAGATCTGCACCAGCACGTCCCGGCCCGGAAAGTCCAAAGCGAAGCTGATCGGGTGGCCTGAGAGGTCCTTTTCCAGGTAGAGCGGCAGGTTATAGAAGTCGTTCTCCGGGTAGATCTCCTGCTGCCACCCCTCCAGGTTCAGGTACTGGCGGAAATAACCCTGCCGGTACAAAAGCCCGACGCCGACCAGCGGGAGCCCCAGGTCGCTGGCCGATTTCAGGTGGTCGCCGGCCAGGATGCCCAGTCCGCCTGAATAGATGGGGAGCGATTCGTGCAGGCCGAACTCCATCGAAAAGTAGGCGATACGCGCAGCGGGGTTGCCGTGGTGCTGGTACCAGGTTCGGGAGGCGAGATACTCGTCGAGCCTTTCCTCCACCTGCGCCAGGTGAGACATGAACCCCTCGTCAGCCATCAGGCTCTCAAAGGTTGCCTGCTGCAGGTTCCCCAGCACTTCCAGCGGGTTATGGCGGGTGATCCTCCATAGCTCCGGGTCGAGTCGCTTGAAAAGACCGATCGCCTCGGGCTCCCAGCTCCACCAGAGGTTGTGGGCAATCCGCTGCAGCCCCCTGAGCTCTTTGGGCAGGGAAGGAACGACGGTAAATCTGTGTAGCGTCGTACTGAGGTTCATGCCGCACTCCTTGCTACACCGGCTTGGCCCATGACTGGAATTCTCCAGCCGGTATTGCAGCGCCTGTAGCTCGTGCCGGGCAGCGGTGCCGCTGGCTGATCACCCATCTGCCCTCTGCAAGTCTTACCTGTATGTGTTCTTGTTAATGTTGGCAGGTTTGCAAGTATACAACAGCGGCATCTGCTAGACAAGGCGTCGCTCCGGTAGGTGCCGGGGAGGCTACCGAAGGAAGTGAAATGACTTCCGTTTGGCTTGCCTTAGGTGCTAGTATGTCTTCGATTGATTTGACTATTGACAAGAGACGGCGGGAGGGTCGGAGGATGGACTACGTGGTCGGCAGGATTCCCGGGAACATGAACATCGATCCTGATGCGGGTGGGCAGGGGCACCAGCGTAAGCGGGAGAGACCGTCCCAAAAGGCGGGAGAAGACAGCGTCAGTATCTCGGATGAGGCGAGGAGACGGGTTACCGAAGGTGACGACGGGGCAGGGCCCTGGTGAGCGGCCGGCCTCTTGAGTCTCAGCTGGTGAAAAGCGCCCGGTCTTTTTCGAAGGCCGCGCCGAAAGTCTGCAGCATGGCATGCAGCTTTCGCTCGGACAGGTTCAGCATCTGCCCGGGCTTTGAACCGGCCAGGTCGATATCCGGCCGGGGCTCTCTGGCCCCCATGCCGAGCTTCAGACAAAAAAGATCGGCCAAGGCGGTGACCGCTGTCAGGCTGACCACAGCCTGGGAGTCCGTTTCATCGAATTGCAGCGAGTGGTGCTTGAGGATCGCGGTGGTAAGCACCTCGGGAAAATTCCACTTCTTTATCACGTAGGCCCCCACTTCGTCATGGCTGAACGGGTAGATGCCGCGCTCCGCCTCTCCAAAGGAGATCCTCTCGTTGTAGCACAGCTGCATGACCTCCTGGAATTTCGCCTGATCCAGCGAATTCATGATGATCTTGCCGATGTCGTGAAAGAGCCCGGCCAGAAAGGCCTCCTCTTCGTTGGCGGCGTCGGTAGTCTGGGCAATGATCTTCGCGGCGAGCCCCGCGGCAAAGGAATGTTCCCAGAGCATCTTCTCGGTCAGGCCGTAGGGCTTGTAGACCTGTTTTAGTGATGCAGCAACCACCAGGCTACGCAGCGTGCTGAATCCGAGGATGACGATGGCGCTGGAAAGGGTCTGTATCTGCCTGCGGCAGCCGTAGAACGAGGAATTGGAAATTTTCAGGACACGGGCGGCGACCGCCGGGTCGGAAGCGACAATCTTGGCCAGTTCATCGGAGGTGGCCGTCTCGCTCTCTATGAGCTGCATGACCTTGATCGCCACCACCGGAATGGTCGGCAGGTCGGCTGCGGTCATGATGGCTGTTTCTAGTTCTTTGTTCATCGGTTCGTTTTCCTTCTCGTCTGGGAATACCGCCTGACCCGGCAACGCAGGCCCTAATATAGCAGATCGTGACCTTTAATCAAGCCGGGAATTAATGATTGAAAGGGTGACCGTAGCGGGCTATACTGCCTGAAAAAAGGGAACAGGTTTTACATTGATCATAAAAAGCACGGAATTCATTAAAAGCGCCACCAGGCCCGCCCATTACCCCGAAGGGGATCTGCCGGAAATCGCCTTTGCCGGCCGCTCCAACGTCGGCAAATCCTCCCTGGTGAATGTGCTGGTGAACAGGAAAAACCTGGTGCGCACCAGTTCGACCCCGGGGCGAACCCAGCTGATCAACTTTTTCCAGGTGAATGACAATTTCATGCTGGTCGACCTGCCGGGTTACGGCTATGCGAAGGTCCCGCTGGCCGTAAAGAAGGACTGGCGTCCGATGATGGAGACCTATCTCTCCAAGAGAAGCAACCTGCGAGGGGTCGTTCTCATCCTCGACATCCGCCGGACCCCCGTGGAGGAGGATCTGCAGATGCTCAGCTGGCTGCGGGCTTTCTCAATCTCCCCCATCATTGTGGTCACCAAGTGCGACAAGGTCTCCAAGAACGAAAAGGCCAAGCAGACCGCCATTATCATGGCGCGCCTCGGGCTGAAAAAGGAAGATCTCAATTTCTTCTCAGCCCTCTCCCGGGACGGGAAGGACGGCATCTGGGCACGCATCGATGCGCTCCTGGAAGCCCCTTCGGCCGAAGCTGCCGAAATTGCAGAGGACGCAGTCCAGCTTACACCTGTTACTGATTGACATTCAGCGCTGCCTCTGTTAATAAACATGCTCAACTATAGATAGTTATCGTCCGGGTGCCCCGAAAGGGGTTAAAAGGGAAGGGGGTGCAAATCCCTCGCTGTCCCGCAACTGTGAACGGTTATGAAAGCCGCAACAACGCCACTGATAGCATCGGGAAGGCGCGGTGAGTAAGTAGACCCGTGAGTCAGGAAACCTGCCAGGATGAAATGCTTATTGGAACCTCCGTGGTAGAGGGGCTAAAGCCAGAATCGTCCGCTTTTTCCGATTTTTGACCCGCCTTCCATTGGAAGGGGGGTTTTTTTATGTGCAAAGTTACCCTGGTGACCGGCGGAGCACGCAGCGGCAAGAGCCGCTTTGCGGAGCGTCTGGCCGAGAGTTTTGACCCTATGCGTGGCTACCTGGCCACCGGCCAGCCGGGTGACGCGGAGATGGCCGAGCGGATCGCACGCCACCGCGGCAGGCGCGGCAACGAGTGGCAGACCGTGGAGGAGCCGTTGGAGGTGACCGGCGCCCTTGCCGGAAACGACGGCCGTTTCACGGTCGTGCTCCTCGACTGCATCACGCTCTGGCTCTCCAACCTGCTGTTCCACGGGGAGGGCGGCGCCCCTGCGGCGCTGCTGCAGGTCACCAAATTCACCGAGAGCTTTGCGAGCCTGCAAACGCCGCTCATCATAGTTACCAACGAGGTCGGCATGGGGATCGTGCCGGAACACCCGCTGGCCAGGACCTTTCGCGACTTGGCCGGCGAGGCGAACGAAATGATCGCCGCGCGGGCAGACGAGGTCTACGTAACCATCTCCGGTTTGCCGCTGAAGCTGAAGTAGGGGCGAGGAACTCCCTCGGGGCTGGGCGGTCGCTTGCCGGCAAGGGTGCCGGGCTGCCCGGTTCTTAGCCCCTCGCAAAAAAAATACAGACACGGGAGTCACCAATGGAACTGTTAGACAGGACGCTGGCGAAGATCCAGCCGGTAGATGAGGATTTCCTCGCTAAGGCGCAGGCGAAGCTGGACAACAAGACCAAACCGCTCGGCTCCCTCGGTCGACTTGAGGAGATGGCGCGCAGGTTTGCCGCCATCAACGAAAGCCTGGCACCGGAAACCGGGAAAAAGGTGATCTATACCTTTGCAGGGGACCACGGCATTGTCGAGGAGGGGGTATCGCTCTTCCCGAAGGAAGTCACTCCGCAGATGGTGCTTAACTTCCTGCGCGGCGGCGCCGGGGTAAACGTGCTGGCGCGCCACGTCGGCGCCGAGGTGCGGGTGGTGGACGTCGGGGTGGATTTCGACTTCGAACCGGCCGCGGGGCTCATCATCAGCAAGGTTGCCAGGGGGACGCGCAATTTCGCCAAGGAAAGCGCCATGACCCGGGAAGAGGCGCTGGCCGCCATCGGGGTGGGGATCACCCTGGCGAACGAGGCGAAGGCCGAGGGGATCGCCATGCTTGGCACCGGTGAGATGGGGATCGGCAACACGAGCCCGTCCTCGGCCATCATCGCCGCCCTTTCCCGCTGCACGGTGCGCGAGGTGACCCACCGCGGCACCGGGATCAACGATCAGGCGCTGGAACACAAGATAGCGGTGATCGAGGCGGGGTTGCTGCTGAACCGGCCGGACCCCGAGGATCCGCTCGACGTGCTGACCAAGGTCGGCGGGCTGGAGATTGCGGCCATTGCCGGTCTGGTGCTAGGTGCCGCTGCCAACCGGATACCGGTGGTGGTGGACGGCTTCATCTCGACGGCCGGCGCCCTGATCGCCTACGAAATGCACCCGCAGGTGAGCGATTACATCTTCGCCGCCCACAGCTCGGTGGAGATCGGGCACCGGATGATGCTGGAGCGGATCGGCGCTCAGCCGATACTCGACCTGCAGCTGCGGCTGGGAGAGGGGACCGGCGCGGCGCTTGCCATGGGTCTCATCGAGGCGGGGGTGAAGGTGCTGAAGGAGATGGCGACCTTCGCCGAGGCCGGCGTCGCCGAGGCGTAGCGCGGTCCTGCCGGGGGTTCACTGTATGAGATTGCTGCTGATTGCCTTCCAGTTTCTCACCATCGTCCCGCTCCCTTTCACGGTGCGCTGCGAGGAGGAGGACCTGGGTCGCTCCATGACCTTTTTCCCGCTGGTGGGGCTTGCCATCGGGGCGCTTCTGGCCGGCGCCGATTTCCTGCTGGCGCCCTTTTTGCCGCGCGGGGTGGCCGACCTGATCCTGGTCGTGCTCCTTTGCGTGGTGACCGGAGCGCTCCATCTGGACGGCCTCTCCGACGTCTGTGACGGGCTGGCAGCGCGCGGTTCGCGGGAGCGTTTTTTGGAGGTGATGAAGGATTCCCGGGTAGGGGCGGTGGGTGCTGTCGCCCTCGTGCTTGGGATCGGGCTCAAGTACCAGGCGCTTTTGGCGGTGCCGATTCAGTACAAGCGGGAGCTGCTGCTTTTCTTTCCGCTGGTGGCGAGGTTTGCCCAGGTCCAGATGACGGTGGGTGCCAGGAGGGCCCGAAGCGACGGGCTCGGCTTCGCCTTCATCGGGGGCGCCGGCCTCCTGCAGTTCGTACTTTCCTACGCCTTCACCCTGGCGGCCGCCTACCTGCTGCTCGGCATGAACGGGCTCTACTGCACCTTTGCCCTTTATCTGCTGACCTGGGGGGTCAAGTCCTGGTCCCACAGGAGGCTTGGCGGCATCACGGGGGACGTGATCGGCTGCGCCAGCGAGTTGAACGAGATCTTTTGCCTGCTGATCATGCTGGTGCTGCTGCAGGCCGGCTGGCAGAGTCTGTAGAGTAGGGATTCCCCCTCCCTGACCCTCCCCCGCTGGGGGAGGGAATAATTGGCCTTCCCGGCTGAAAGGCTTACCGCTTGCCACTCTCCCGAGCCCCGGAGTAACTGCTCTTCTCGAAGCGGCGGACTAACTCCTCCTCTCCTAGCAGCGGCTAACTCCTCCCCCCAGCGGGGGGAGGTCGGGAGGGGGGAAGCCGGTGGCAAAGGCTATAAAGTTTAACAGGAGCAGGCGCATGACCGCAAAAACCCGCATTCATCTGATCCGCCACGGCGAGGTGGAAGGCGCCCACCGCTACAACGGTCACGGTGACGTGGCCCTGACGCCTCTGGGGGTCGATCAGTACCATCAATTAAAGCCGCGCCTCGATGCCGACCGGATCAGCGCCTGCTACACGAGCGACCTGTCCCGGACGGTGCGGGGCGGGGAGATTCTCGGTGCCTACCTGGGGGTTGAGCCGGTCAGGCTCCGGGCACTGCGGGAGCTGAACTGCGGCCTGTGGCAGGGGCTTTCCCTGGCGGAGGTCCAGGCGAGTCGTCCCGACGAGTGGGCGGCCCGGCTGGCCGATCTGGTTAATTTCAGATCCGCCGGCGGAGAGAGCCTGGGCGACCTGGCGGCCCGGGTACTGCCGGCCTTTGCCGAAATAGTGGCCAGGCACCGGGGTGAGGAGGTCCTGGTGGTGGCTCACGGCGGGGTGAACCGGGTGATCCTGATGGACGCCATCGGCGCGCCTCTTGACTCCATGTTCAGCATAGAACAGCGCTACTGCTGCCTGAACATCATCGATTATTACGCGGACGGCAATGCCGTGGTGAAGCTTGTCAACGGCTGACCGGCGAGGCGCATCATGAAACGGATCGTCATCGCGGCGCCGCAGAGCGGCTCCGGAAAGACCACCCTGACGCTCGGCATCATGGCCGCTCTGAGGAAGCGCGGCCTGAACGTCGCCCCCTTCAAGGTCGGCCCTGACTTCATCGACCCGGGCTACCACCAGCTGGTGACCGGCACTTTCTCGGTGAACCTGGACGGTTGGATCTGCGACCACGGGTTCATCCATGAAAGCTTCGCGCGACACGCGGCCGGGGCGGACATCGCCGTCATCGAAGGGGTCATGGGGCTCTTCGACGGCATCGACGGGGTCTGCGAGGCGGGAAGCACGGCCGAGATCGCCAAGCTTCTCGCGGCCCCCGTCATCCTGGTCGTGGACGCGCGCAGTCAGGCGAGAAGCGCCGCAGCACTGGTGCACGGTTTCGCCAGCTTTGACCCCGGCTTGGGCGTTGCCGGCGTGATCTTTAACAATGTGGCAAGCGAGAACCACGAGCGGATCCTGCGCGAGGCGATGGGGGCCAGTTCCCCCGGCATCGCGGTCATCGGCTGCCTGCCAAGGGACCCGTCTCTCGCCATACCGTCTCGTCACCTGGGGCTCGTGACCGCGGAGGAAAATCCGCTCTCGGGAGAGTTCCTTGAGCATCTGGTCCGGATGGTCGACCGGCACCTGGATCTGGAGGCCCTGCTCGGACTGGAGAATCCGGCTGCGGCAACTGCTGTCCGCGCCGGCCAACCCGGCGAAGTCGCCTGGCAACCCGCAGGGGAAGCCGGAGCCCCTGGCCGCGAGGAGGCCCGGCCGGTCAGGATCGCCGTGGCGCGGGACGCCGCCTTTTGCTTTGTCTATCAGGACAACCTGCGGCTTCTCAGGGAGAGCGGGGCGGAGCTTTGCTGGTTTTCGCCGCTCGCAGACGGTGCGCTTCCGGAGCGGATCTCGGGGATTTATCTCCCGGGCGGCTATCCGGAGCTGTTCGCGCAGCGCCTTTGCGAAAACGATCTGATGAAGGAGGCGATACGCGGTGCCATAGAGGCGGGCATGCCGGTCTACGCTGAGTGCGGCGGCTTCATCTATCTGACCCGCGGGGTCCAGGCGGACGGCCTCCAGCACCCGTTCGTCGGCGTCTTCCCGGTGCTGACCCGCATGCTGCCGCGCCGAAAGGCGCTCGGCTACCGCGAGGTGGAGCTTTTGGGGGACGGTCTGATCGGGGGGAAGGGTACGCTCGCCCGGGGCCACGAGTTCCACTACTCGGAGATGGGGGAGATGCCGGCCGGAATCGAGCGGCTATACAGGGTCAGCAAAAAAGGGGTCGAGCTGGGACAGGAGGGGTATCGCTACAAGAACTGCCTCGCCTCCTACATTCATCTTCATTTCGGCAGTTCGCAGGGAATCGCCATTAGCTTTGTGGGACACTGCAGGGCATACACGACAAGGAGTCTCACATGAAAACTCAGATAGAATCGGCACGCGCAGGGGTGATCACCCCGCAGATGGCAACGGTTGCAGCGGACGAAGCGGTAACGCCGGAGTACGTACGTGAGAAGGTGGCCGAGGGGCGTATCGTCATCCCCTGGAACCGGATCAGGAATCCGCGGGTAGCCGGTATCGGCGAGGGGATGAGGACCAAGGTGAACGCCTCCATCGGGACCTCCTCCGACATCGTCGACTACGCGGCCGAGGTGCGCAAAGGGATTGCCGCCGCCGAGTCCGGCGCCGATACCCTGATGGAGCTCTCGGTGGGGGGCGACCTGGACCGGGTGCGGCGCGAGGTGATCGCGGCGGTCGATCTGCCGGTCGGAAACGTCCCCCTCTACCAGGCGTTTTGCGAGGCGGCCAGGAAGTACGGCGACCCGAACAAGCTCGACGAGGAAATGCTCTTCGACATCATCGAGAGGCAGTGCGCGGACGGCATGTCCTTTATGGCCGTGCACTGCGGCATCAACCTCTATACCCTGGAGCGCCTGAGAAAGCAGGGCTACCGCTACGGCGGGCTGGTCTCCAAGGGGGGCGTGAGCATGGCCGCCTGGATGATGGCAAACGGCAAGGAAAACCCGCTCTACGAGAAGTTCGACCGGGTGGTCGAGATCCTGAAGCGTTACGACACGGTGCTCTCCCTCGGTAACGGCCTGCGCGCCGGCGCCATCCACGACTCAAGCGACCGGGCCCAGATCCAGGAACTGCTGATCAACTGCGAGCTGGCCGAGATCGGCCGCGAGATGGGGTGCCAGATGCTGGTGGAGGGGCCGGGTCACGTGCCGCTGGACGAGATCGAGGGGAACATCAAGCTGCAAAAGAGGATGAGCGGCGGCGCTCCCTACTACATGCTCGGCCCTATCACCACCGACGTGGCGCCCGGCTTCGACCACATCACCTCGGCGATCGGCGCGGCCCAGTCCTCGCGCTTTGGCGCCGACCTGATCTGCTACATCACCCCCGCCGAGCACCTGGCGCTTCCCAACGAGGAAGACGTCAGGATGGGGGTCAAGGCCGCCAAGATCGCCGCCTACATCGGGGACATGAACAAGTATCCGGAAAAGGGGCGTAGCCGCGACAAGGAGATGAGCAAGGCGAGAAGGGATCTGGACTGGAAGCGGCAGTTCGAGCTTGCCCTCTATCCCGAGGACGCCGCCGCCATCAGGCGGAGCCGGACCCCCGAGGACGAGCAGACCTGCACCATGTGCGGTGACTTCTGCGCCTCCCGGGGCGCCGGGAAACTGTTCGCCTGCGACCTGCGCGGCGACAAGATCTGATGAAAAGGGTTCTCCTGCTCACCGTCGTCTGCCTGCTGGCGGCGACCCCGGCCTTCGCCATGCACATCTCGGAGGGGATACTCCCCTTCTCCTGGGCGCTTTTCTGGTACCTGGCGGCGCTCCCCTTTGTCGCGCTGGGCGTTAGGCGTCTTAACGCCCTGGGGCGGGAGGATCTTTCACTGAAGCCGCTGGTGGGGCTTCTGGCTGCCGTTGTCTTCATCATATCCTGCATGCCGATACCGGTGCCGACCGCCGGGACCTGTTCGCACCCCTGCGGCACCGGTGTGGCGGCGATCCTGGTCGGACCGCTGGTCAGCGTGGTGATCGCCGCGGTGGCGCTCTTGATCCAGGCGCTCTTCCTGGCCCACGGCGGGCTCTCCACGCTGGGAGCCAACACCTTCTCCATGGGGGTCGTCGGCTCGCTGGCCGGCTGGCTCGCCTTTCGCAGCGCGCGCCGCCTGGGGGGGAGCCTGGCGGTCTCCGGTTTTATTGCCGGCACCCTGGCCGACTGGGGCACCTACTCGGCGACCTCGCTGATACTGACCTGCGGCATCCGGGGAGAGGCGCCGCTGTTGCCGCTTTTTAGCAAGGTGGTACTCGCCTTCCTGCCGACCCAGCTTCCGCTCGGCATCCTGGAAGGGGTGATAACCGCCGGCATGGTCACCCTTTTATACAAGAAACGCCCCGACCTGCTGGTCAAGATGCGGGTGATAACCGAAAAGGAGTTGCCAAACCATGCCTGAGCGCAAGCGGAAGTGGAGAGTGCTTTTAATCCACACCATCATCCTGCCGACGCTGTTATTCGCCCTTTACTTCTTTTCCCTGGCGCCCAGATCCTGGGAGGGGGTTGACGAGGCAGTGGTGGAGAAGATCGCCAAAGAGCACGGCCGCGAGGCAATAGCGCCCCTCATCGACCCAGGCTCCGGCGATCTGCTGCTCTTCGCCTTCCTGGTGGCAGGTGCTGCAGGTGGCTTTGCGGCCGGTTACTACTGGCGTCAACTGACCGATAAAAAGCCACAGTGACCGCAGCCTGTTTTGATAAGCCAGGTACAACCCTAGCTAAGCATGAAAACCAGTTCCCTCCCCAGGAGGGGGAGGGCCAGGGAGGGGGAAGGCTGTTGCCGCCAGGGAGCTCTCCCGTCAAGTCGGGGGCGTTTTCTTTGCCAGGCTGTCAAAAATTTGCTACTGTCTCCGAGGGCGACCTTACCTCACTTCCGTGCCCTTCCTTGCCATAGGATGAACCGATGCACCATTTCATACATCAGAGGCAGGACGGCTCCCATCCGATAAGCCGGATCGACCCGAGGGTGAAGCTGCTCAGTGCGCTGGCGATTCTGGCGATGGTGATCAGCTGCCAGGGAATCGTCTTCCCCTTGCTGGTCTCTTTTCTCTGTCTGGGGCTCTGCTTTAGCCTCGGCATTCCGGCCAGAACCCTCGCCCTGCGCTTTTCAGAGCCGTTTTTCATCGCGGCAACCGTCCTTTTGTTGAAACTTTTCTGGGCGGGGAGCCTGCCGCTTTTTACCTTGCACATCGCCGGGTTTGAGCTGGTCGGGCACCGGGACGGATTGCTGGAGGGGGTGCGGATCGCCAGCCGCATCATGGGGGGAGTCTCCCTGCTTGCCGTGGTCGGTTTCTCCACCCCCTTTACCGAGCTGATGGCCGCGCTCTCCTGGCTCAGGGTGCCCCGGGTGCTGGTCGACGTGGCGCTATTTGCCTGGCGCTACCTGTTTTTGCTCCTGGAGGATGCCCAGGTGGTTTACAATGCCCAGAAGAATCGGCTGGGCTACGTCGGCTACCGGCGCGGGCTCAGCTCCTTCGGTACGCTGGCCGGCGTTCTGGTGATCAAGGCATTCGACAACAGCCAGAGCATAACGACGGCCATGGTGCAAAGGGGTTACGACGGCAACCTGCCGATGCTGCTGCACAAGCCGTTCAAGTCAGCCGAGCTGGTTTTTTCGCTACTCTTCGTGCTCGGCATGGGGGCCCTCAGGGCAATCTGAACTCGAATGCGTTTGTCATTGCGCTGAAGGCTTTAAAGGACCTCGATGAACCCGATAAGAATCTCAGTCAATCTGGAAAGCCACAAGTACCCGGACGGCACCGTCGCCCTTTCCGACATTCAGCTGAGTGTGGCGAAGGGTGAGTTCACCGGAATCCTCGGTGCCAACGGTTCCGGCAAGACCACCCTTTTAAAGATCATGGACGGGCTCATCAAGGGGTATCGGGGCGAGGTGCTTCTGGACGGCGAAAACGTGCTTCGCCTGCACCCGCGCGACATCTACCGAAAGGTCGGGCTCGTGTTCCAGAACCCGGATGACCAGCTCTTTGCCACCAACGTCTTCGAGGACACCGCATTCGGCCCGCGCAACATGGGGTGCGCCGAGCCCGAGGTGCGCGAAAGGGTGGAGGCGGCGCTCTCGAGCGTTGACATGGCGGAGGTCGCGGGAAAAGGGATTCACAACCTGAGCTACGGTCAGAAGAAGCGGGTCTGCATCGCGGGTCTGCTCGCCATGGGGCACGAGATTCTGCTCCTGGACGAGCCGACCTCCGGCCTCGACCCGATGGGCGAATACCGGATGATGGAGCTCTTGACGCGGCTGAACCGTGAGCAGGGGGTGACCATAGTGATGGCGACCCACAGCGTGGATCTGGTGCCGATCTTCCTGCACCGGCTCCACATACTGAGCCGCGGCAGACTGGTGCGGGGCGGCACGCCAGAGGAGGTCTTCACGGCGCCCGAGGAACTGCAGAACGTGAAACTGCGGCTGCCGCACATAGCCGAGTTGATCTACAAGCTGAAGCACGAGGAGGGTCTCTCCTTTGGCCGCATTCCGCTCACCGTCGGCGAGGCCAGAAGGGATATCGTGGAGGCGATGGGGAGATAGCTGATAAATAAGGGATTGCATTCCAACTGCATAAATGTAAAACACGATTTACATTTATGCGGAGGATTTGCTATGGGAAACTTCCTCAGAGAATAGCAGCGCCTGGTCGAGGCAGTCGGTCCGACGAAACGTTAGCTGTATGGCCGCAACGACTGGAACAAACGCTGCATCGGGATCCATGGCGCACGAGGCACCGGCAAGACCACCCTGATGCTTCAGTATGTCAAGGGGAAGTGGGTTTCAAGAACAAGCTCCCGTTGTGGTTGCTCGAGTTTATGTACTGAGAGGGAAATTCGGTACTTAGTTCCCCGAAATTATTTGCGCCAAGTTTTCTCACCGCCCCAGGATTCAAGCCACTTCATAACGGCATCATGGGGAACGGACTTACCGCTTTGGCAGTACTCTTCCCACCTCGGCCGATATCTCCAGTGTTAAAGGGAGATATCGGGAGCAGATGACTCCGCGCAACTCTCAGTATCACTCAGCGGCCACTGTTCTTGCATGGACGCAAGGATTATTTGCAGGTGTCCAACAGCCTCTTTTTCGTAAGCGTCCATCATGATAGCCAGATTGAACCGGGGATGTGAGCGGCTATCGGTTTCGGCGTTCCATACCTCCATGGTGACGGCGGGGTAATCACCGAAATTCCTCCCCATGAAGGTGCGTGTAAGGGGCGCGTTACGAGCCCGCTTGGCCGGGTGACCGGCGCTCTGATCTCGAAGTTTTCGCAACCTGTCCCAGTCTGAATCCTTGGCAATGCCCAGTTTGTGTCCGATGACAGCACTGTATAGCTCGCAGATAGCGTCCTGCTGGATTACGAGAGCCTGCATGACGCCCCAGAATTCCAGGTATGCCTGAAGCGGCGCCTTGCTGAACCCCTGTTGGCGATGCTGACACAGGGCTTCCCCGGCATCCTGGAGCAGATACATGGAGCTATAGTAGGCCGCGTAGCGATCTCGGTTTTCAGCCTTGAGGAAAAAATCCGGCCCGGCACAACTGCCCTGAAAGTGGTCATAGATGGCTTCTCTCACCTCCAGGAAGCGCTCCATGCTGCAAGGGTGAAAATACTGGCCGTGCATCATAATGGATTCCTTCAGGTTTTGCCTATCCAGTTTATCCCAGTGTAGTACATCAAGTTTGAAGACCAGTTCCAGAGCGTCCAGCTCGTTCCAGAGTCGCGAGAATTCCTGACCGTCCATGCTCGGCGCGACCACGGCCAGATCGATGTCCGAATACGGCTTTTCCGTCCCCTTGGCGCGGGAGCCGAAGATCAGCACTTGCTCGATTTTAGGAAAGCGCCTGAACACACGCACGATATCGCGATAATGACGTCCCGCCAGGCCGAATATCAGTTCGTCGTTTTCCATTGCACGGCCTTTTGCTTTAGTTGTTGAAACAGGTGTATTCCCTGCTCGACGACAAAGGTATAGACTTCGTCGGCCAGGTCTTCGTTGTTGTAGGTGTGGCTGGTGAGATTACGCATCTTTTGCAGATCGCTCCAGGCGTTTCCGTCCTCGATCAGCCCCGCCTGCAAGGCGGACTGCATGGTTTCACGCGGCGTCATCACAAAGATGTCTTCTTCCTCCAGCCGGAGTTTCAGCATCTTCCAGGCCAGCTCGTGTGTGAATTCAAAGCGCTGGATGACGGAATCGCGGAGATATTCATCCTTGGGTTGTTGAGCGGCCTTTTCAAGCTGGCCAAGAGCCTTGAGATAATCTGAGATACGCTCTTCTCTGCGTTCAGTGTCCATCGTAATCTCCAGTTGTTTTCAGCGAATTGCTGTATGGCTGGCCAGATGCAGTTGTGAGGTCTTTGTGGTCGGGCCAAGCTGGTGCCACCCGTGAAATTGAGGAGGACTTAGGGGACGCTATTTGCTATGTTGCTATGAAAAAAATGCGAGAGGTGACCAACCGAAAAAGAAGACGATTCAACAAGGCTTACGATCCGCCCAAGAAAGCCGGCAGGTCAAAGCCATACCCGTTATACCAAAACAAATAAACCGAAAAAAACCGAGTGCTCCGTCGTAATCGTCCGGAATCTGCAGTTTTCTTCTCCGGTTGTGAACGGTGAAGACCGTTGGGATCTGTTATGCGTGAAAAGCTAATATCTCCCGCCCGGAGCGTAGATGCCACGCTTGCGTTCATAGAGGCCGAGCAACTGACGGCGGGCCTGGACGGCGAAATATTTCTGTGCATCGGCAATTTCCGGCTGGCGGGGGTCGCCGTTCTGGGCAATCAGGTAACAGGCAAAGCGGGAAAGTTGGTAACCCAAGACTTCTCCCTTGCCAGTCTCGATTATTTTGCCGGCGCCGGCAAAATATAATCTGGATTATTTCCAGACTGGCCGCAAGAAATCATCGCTCTATTGATTGCCTCTTCAAGCCGCCGCCACTGGCTGTACCCCAAAAGCGGCTGGAGGTCACGGGCACTCCTATATTCGGCCCCATGTTCGTTGAGTTTTTCATGTCTTCAAAAGAAATTGCACCTTTCACGGGCAATGATTCTTCACCATGATGACCTCGCGTGGTTTATTCCAAACCGTTATGATTTGTACCTTAATACCCCTTCTCGATAACCTTCGCCTGCAGCCTGCCGATCACCCCTGCCAGGAGCCCCATTTCCTCGGCAGAGTCGCCCTCAACGAGCTTGATATGTGTCAGGTTGGCGGGGAGTTCCCCGAAGGTCGGGTCGAGCGCGATCCAGCCGCTCAGATAGCTCTCGGCCCAGCTGTGGTAGAGAAATCCCTGCCCCTGCCAGTAGACCAGTCCCGAAACGAAGCGGGTCGGAATGCCGGCCGCGCGCGCCAGGGCGGCGTAGAGTCTTGAGTGGCTTTGGCAGTTGCCACTGCGACTATTCAGCGTCTCCAGCGGCGACTGGCTGTCGGTGACCGCCCCCTTGATCTCCTTCGCGACCCACTGCAGCAGGAGCCGCGCCTTTCGGGCCGGATCCTTTTCGGAGCCGACAATCTCGCTCATCAGGGCGATAATCTCCGGGGCGTCGCTAGGTATGCGCGGGGCGGGCTCCAGGTAGGCCGCCTGCGGGGCCTCTTCGGGGCCGGGCGCATAGGCGGGGTTGGGCATGGTGAACAGCACCTTCCCGTCGGGGAATCTGGTCCCCTGCTGATATTTCCCCTGCAGGACCTGCAGCGCCACCGGCACTCCGGTCAGTTCGACCGAGAGCTTCTGCAACTGCTCGGGGCGCTCAAGGTGCGGATTCACCCGGATCAGGCTGAAATCCAGCACCAGGTCCGTCTTGGCAAGTGCCGCCTCGGCGAGATACAGCCGGGCGCTCTGCTCGTCTTCTGCCAGGGTGACGACCAGGTCGTCCCTGACCGACTCCCTCAGGCTGTTCCCCTCCAGATCGACCCAGACGTCGTTATCCACCATCGGGTAAAGGTCGTTTCTCAGGTGTACGGCAGCGGTTCCCGGAGAAAGCGTCTCCTCGCCGACCACTTCGACTTCGACCTCTTTGACCTTGGTGGACTCCACGTCCAGGATGTTGATCTTCAGACTCTTGCCGGCGGCGGTCCCCCGCATGAGCGGCAGTATGTTCAGGGCCTGCGGGGGATAGACCGGCCCTTTGGACTTAATGGTCCGCTCTTTCCTGCTGCCGCCGGACTCCACGGCGACCCTGATTCCCTTGGCCGTCACTTCGCCCTTCAGCGCCAGCGGGCTGCCGTCGATCCTGCTCTCCGTCGCGAAGGACTGCAGCGCCAGGTCCGGTCCGACCAGGTAGCTCTCCCTGGAGGTCGCCTCGCGGGAAAACCCCATGACGCGCATTTTGACGCTCCCCTTTGACTCGATCCGGTAACCTGCGCCCGCTTTGCTGATATTGAGCTGGGCAAAGCCTATCCGCTCATCGCCCAGCTTGATGCTGAACCAGCGCTCGCCTTCCGGCGGGGCTGCGAGTTTCGGTGCGGGTCGAGCAAATACCGGGAGCGCGACACCCAGCAGGATGAAGGCGGCGAAGGTTATCAGGCAGGTACGGGGAAAGGACATGAGCTATTCGGTGAAGATCGGCTCTGAAACGGTCTCAGGCCTCTCTTCACCCCTCTGCAGCCTGCACTGCCCCGAGCCGAAGTTGATGGAGGTGGCTGCTTCCATCCTGTTCTGCAGGGAGGCGTGGCGGAGCAGATCCTTTTTGCCGGATTCATCGAGGCTGCGGTATGTTGCGATAAGGGTCTGTTCTTCCAAGTTTAATTCGATCATATGATTTCTCCTGTACGGCAAGTTGAGGTATTTATAGCACATCTGGGGCTGCAGGCGCAATCCGGTAAAGATCCCCTTAAGGACGCCAAGCTGGGCCAGCGAAAGGCTAAAGTAGGGGCGGCAATCCCGAGTGAGCCTGCCGGACCATCGCTGCCGGATGTATTTAGTTTCCGTCCGGAAAGGGTGGCTTTCCGCCCTGGCAGGCGTCAACCTTCGGGCTTACTTAGTGCGGCGTGACTTATGTACACCTCCGCGCGACCCCCCGGTTTCTTGGCCAGGACGAAAAATCCCCGCTTTCCGAATCGGAAACCAACTGTTTCACATCCGGAGTTTCCGGATGGAAACTATTTAACTGCTTGCTACCACAAATTGCCGGCTGTATAATGTGTCCATAGATAAGAGTTGCGGAGGGTCGTAGGATCCTCCTTCCCCTAGCCGACTTGCCCTCCTAGTCGCTAGGGTTTTTTTTGCCCTGCAGTCGCCGAATGTGTGCCAAATCTTGCACAGTCGCCGAGTATGGGGTATAATCTCCGCCTGATCAATCACCCTACCCCAAATTAGCGCACCTTGAGGCACCCATGTACCCGATTGTTACCCTGACCGATCAATGCCGCAAATGCTACTCCTGTGTTCGAAGCTGTCCCGTGAAGGCGATCAAGGTGGAGAAGAGCTACACCGAAATCATCTTCGAGCGCTGTATCGGCTGTGGTAACTGTCTGAGCACCTGCCCACAGCAGGCCAAGGTGATTTCCGACAACGTCGGCGTGACCGAGGCGCTGCTTGCCTCGGGAGCCCCGGTTGTCGCTGTGCTCGGCTGCTCCTTTCCGTCCTTCTTCCACTACGCAACCCCGGGCCAACTCTCGGCGGGATTGAAGAAGCTCGGGTTCGCAGAGGTGCACGAGGGTGCCAGCGGGGTGGAGCTGATCGCCGGTGATTACCGCGAGGCGATCCGCAACAGCGAGCTGCCGCTGATCTCTTCCCACTGCCCGGCTGTCGTCGACCTGATCGAGCGGCATTACCCGCAGTTGATAGAGAACCTGGTCGGCGTGGTAACCCACATGGTGGCCATGGGGCGCTTCCTGAAGCAGTCTCTCGGCGACCATGTAAAGGTAATCTACATAAGCTCATGCATCGCCGGCAAATTCGAGGTGCAGGCCGAGGAGACGCGCGGTGCGGTCGATGTGCTTTTGACCTACAGTGAGCTTGAGACGATCTTCGCCGCCCGCTCTATCGAGCTTGCCTCGCAGGAGGAGGCCCCGTTCGACGGCCGCGAGCCGCATCTGGGCAGAATTTTCTCGCTCTCCCAGGGTTCCTTTCAGGCCTTCGGCATCCAGACCGATCCGCTGGACACCGAGATCGTCACCGCCGAGGGCGAGGTCAACGTGATGGGGATCGTCAAGGATCTGGCCGCCGGCAGGATCAGTCCGAAGCTTGTGGACCTGCGTTTTTGCTATGACGGCTGTATCGGCGGGCCGGGTAGGAATCAGCAGCTGACAGAGTTTTCCCGCCGCAACCTGGTGATCTCCCACTTCCGGAAGAAGGCACCCTACCACACCTCGCAGCCCTACCTCGATGGGTGCGGCCCGATCGCTCTCTCGCGGAGCTTCTCGGACAAGTATGCGAGGCTGCCGACCCCCAAAGCGGGTGACGTGAAGAAGATCCTGCAGGCCACCAACAAGTTCACCCAGAAGGATGAGTTGAATTGCCGTACCTGCGGTTACCGGACCTGCCGCGAGTATGCGGTCGCGGTCTTCCAGGGACTTGCCGACCTGGAGATGTGCCTGCCGCACAACCTGCAGCAACTCGAGGAGGAGCGCGGCAGGCTGATCCAGAAATACGAGCTGGCAAAGAGGGAGCTGGATCGGGAGTACGGGGACGAGTTCATCGTGGGGAAGGACCAAAACACCCTGGAGGCGCTCGATCAGATCAAGCAGGTCGGCCCGACACCGACCACCGTCCTCGTCAGGGGGGAGTCCGGGACAGGGAAGGAGCTGGCCGCCCGCGCCATCCACCGTTACAGCAAGAGAAACGACAAGCCGCTCGTCACGGTGAACTGCACCACCATCACCGATTCGCTACTCGAAAGCGAGCTTTTCGGGCACAAGAAGGGGTCCTTCACCGGCGCCATCATGGAGAAGAAGGGGCTTTTCGAGGCGGCCGACGGCGGGACTATTTTCCTCGACGAGATCGGTGATATCACGCCCAAGCTGCAGGCGGAGCTTTTGCGGGTTCTCGACACCGGCGAGGTCCGGCCGGTCGGGGGGACCATGTCGAAGCGGGTGGATGTCCGTCTTATTGCGGCCACCAACAAGTCCCTGGAGGACGGGGTGCGCGACGGCTGGTTCAGGGAAGACCTCTATTACCGGCTGAACGTTTTCTCGATTACCATGCCTCCGCTCAGGACCCGGGTCGAGTCGATTCCGCAGCTTGCCCACTACTTTCTCGAGAAGGCGCGCAATAAGCTGAACAAGAACATCGTCGGCATCGAGGAGCGCGCCATCAACGCAATGGTGAAGTATCCCTGGCCGGGGAACATCAGGGAGATGCAGAACGTGATCGAGCGGGCGGCGGTCCTTACCCACGACGAGATCATCAAGCTCGGCAACCTGCCGCTCGCCTTTGCCGAAAGCTACGCCGAGGAAGGGGAGGACGTCATCGATCTGCGCTCCTTCAAAAAGGAGCGGGAACCGCATGTACTCAGGGTAGAAAAGAAGCTTATCCAGCGCTATTTAGCTGACGCGGGAGGCAATGTGTCAAAAGCGGCACAGTTGGCCAATATCCCGAGGAGGACTTTTTACCGTCTTTTGGACAAACACGGGCTGAAAGGGCGCACCATACGAGCGCGGGAGGACGAGAAGGCATGATTTACGCAATCGCTGCAGTTTCGTACTTGACCAAAATGATACAAATGACCATAATTTACCTGCGTGTGCCAAAAGTGACTCACTTTGTATACACTAGAATATAACAGCCGCTAATGTCCTTCTGCGAAGGTGTCGTCATTTCAGCTACTTATGTCTAGATTGCTTGCTATTTTATTTTTGGCACGTATATGGCATTATGTAGGACATAGTGACACACAAACCGGTTGGATATAAGGAGTGGGCAAATGGGAAGAATGAGGGAAAATCCTAGGTACAACGTGATTTCCATGAGAATCAGCGATGCAGACCGCGAGACGCTCGAGCAGATCATGGACACCACCAAGAAGAGCGTTTCCGATATAATGAGAGAGGCTATGGAACTCGTGAAGTCGAGGGCATGCGGCAGCGAGCTCGACAAAAAGGCGGCCTAGGGCCGCCTTTACCAGACATCTTTGCAATACATTTCAAAACCGGCCGCTTTTAGCGGCCTTTTTTTGTCTATTTGACCTTCCAGGTGGTCCCTTGGGCGCTGTCCAGAAGGACGACATTCAGCTCCAGGAGCTGATCCCTGATCTCGTCGCCCCGCTTGAAGTTCTTTGCCTTCCTCGCCTCTGCTCGCTCGGCTATCAACTGCTCGATCTCTTCCGGGGAGATGTCCATCTCCGAGCTCTTGCGCTCCTTGATGCGCTGCAGGAAAGAGGCCGGCTGGGAGTCGCAGACGCCAAGGACGCGGGCAATGGCGGAAACCTCCTGTTTTACCCGTGTCAGCAGTTCGCGGGGAGCAAAGGGAAGTTCCTTGTTGATGCTGCGGATCAGGTCGAAGAGGTGGCCAAGCGCCAGGGCCGTGTTGAAATCGTCGTCCATCGCCTCCTGGAAACGGCCGGCTATGGCAGTGCACTTCTCGGCGAGTTCGGCGCTCTCCTCGGCCGGGGCCAGCTGCTCGCCGCCGGCCTCCAGCCGCTCGTCGATTCCCGCCAGAGCCTTGTAAATCCTCTCCAGCCCGAGTTCCGCGTCTTTGAGGTTCTGGTCCGAGAAGTCGATCGGGGATCGGTAGTGGGCCGACAGCAGGAAGAAGCGCAGCACCTCGGCATCGTAGCGCTCCAGCACCTCCTTGATGGTGAAGAAGTTGCCGAGCGACTTGGACATCTTCTCCGCATTGATGTTCACGAAGCCGTTATGCAGCCAGTACTTGACAAACGGCTTGCCGGTTGCGGCCTCCGCCTGGGCGATCTCGTTTTCATGGTGCGGGAAGATCAGGTCCTTGCCGCCGCCGTGGATGTCGAAGGACTCGCCGAGATACTTCATGCTCATGGCTGAGCACTCGATGTGCCAGCCGGGCCTGCCGTTGCCCCAGGGGGATTCCCAGAAAGGCTCGCCCGCTTTGGCGCCCTTCCAGAGGGCGAAGTCCATCGGGTGCCGCTTGCGCTCATCCACCTCAATGCGGGCTCCCGCCTGCATGTCCTCCAGGTTCCGCTTGGAAAGCTTCAGGTAGGGGTCGAACTTCTCGACGCAGAAAAAGACGTCTGCGCCGGACTGGTAGGCAAATCCCTTGGCGATCAGTCTTTGCACCAGCTCGATGATCTCCTGGATGTGCTCGGTCGCCTTCGGCTGAAAGGTCGGCAAGAGCAGCATGAGCCGCTCCATGTCGCGGTCGAACTCGGTGATGAAGCGCTCCGAGATCTCCTGGTAGGGGACCCCGTCGCGGTTGGCCCGGTTGATGATCTTGTCGTCGATGTCCGTGTAGTTCCGGACGTAGTTGACCTCCAGCCCTTTGGCGCGCAGGTAGCGGTAGATCATGTCGAACACTACGTTGGCGCGGGCGTGGCCGATGTGGCAGTGGTCGTAGACCGTGACGCCGCAGACGTACATGCCGACTTTGCCGGGGTTGATCGGGATGAATTCTTCCTTGCTGCCGGAAAGTGTATTGTAGACGCGTAAGGGCATGTGAAATCCTCTGGAAATTTATGTAAGGGTGCATTTTTGATGTTGAGCGGTGTCGGGGATTGATGAGGGAGCGGTGGCTATTGCGGGAAGCTTTCCCGCAGCTGCCGTCATCGCAAAATCCCCCCAGCCCCCTTTTCCAAAGGGGGGAGAGCAGGTTTCACCGCGGGCGACAATGGACCGATCGCCTCGTATTAAGGCCTTCACTCTAAGGGCGCTTTTGCTCCGTCCAGGAGTCGCGCAGGGTCGCCGTCCTGTTGAAGACCGGTCTTTGCGGGCTGGCATCCTTGGAGTCGAGGCAGAAATAGCCCAGCCGCTCGAACTGGAAACCGCTCTGTCCGGCGGCCAGACCCAGGGATGGCTCAAGTTTGCAGCTGGTCAAGGTCTCGATCGATTTCGGATTCAAGGAGCTGCGGTAATCGGGTTCGTTCTTGCCCCCCGGGTTCGGCGTGCTGAAGAGCCGGTCGTAGAGGCGCACCTCCGCCTCGACCGCGTGCCCGGCGCTCACCCAGTGGATGGTCCCCTTGATTTTCCTGCCGTCCGGGGCGCTTCCCCCGCGGGAGGCCGGGTCGTAGCTGCAGCGCAACTCGACGATCTCGCCGTTTGCGTCCTTTACCACCGACTCGCAGCGCACTATGTAGGCGTAACGAAGGCGCACCTCGCGGCCGGGCGCCAGACGGAAGAACCCCTTGGCAGGCTCCTCCTGGAAATCGTCCCTCTCGATGTAGACGGTCTTCGAGAAGGGGACCTTGCGCGTCCCCATGGCCGGGTCGCTCGGGTGGTTCGCCGCGTCGAATTCCTCCGTTTCCTCCGGATACCCCTCGATCACGACCTTCAGCGGGCGCAGCACAGCCATGGCGCGCGGCGCCCTCACGTTCAGGTCTTCGCGGACCGCCTCCTCCAGTATGCTCATGTCGATGAAGCTGTCGCTCTTGCCGATGCCGATCGTCTCGCAAAAGGCCCGGATCGACTCAGGGGTGAAGCCGCGCCTCCTGAGACCTACCAGGGTCGGCATGCGGGGGTCGTCCCAGCCGTCCACCAGCTCTTCCTGCACGAGTTCCAGCAGTTTTCTCTTGCTCATCACCGTGTAACTCAGGTTCAGCCGTGCGAACTCTATCTGCTGCGGGTGGCAGGGGAGCTGCAGGGCGTCCAGCACCCAGTCGTAGAGCGGGCGGTGATCCTCGAACTCCAGCGTGCAGACCGAATGGGTGATTCCCTCGATGGAGTCGGATATGCAGTGCGCGTAGTCGTACATGGGATAGATGCACCAGGCCGCGCCGCTTCGGTGGTGCTCGACCTTCTTGATCCGGTAGACGACCGGGTCGCGCAGGTTGAGGTTCGGGGAGGTCATGTCGATCTTCAGCCTGAGCACGTGGGCGCCCTCTTCGAACTTCCCCTCGCGCATGCCGCGAAACAGCTCCAGGTTCTCCTGCACGCTGCGTGCGCGGCAGGGGCTCTCCTTGCCGGGCTCGTTCAGCGTGCCGCGCATGCTGCGCATCTCGTCGGCCGAAAGGCTTTCCACATAGGCCAGGCCGAGCTCTATGAGTTTGACCGCGTAGTTGTAGAAATCCTCGAAGTAGTCCGAGGCGTAGTGCAGGTGCTCGCCCCAGTCAAAGCCGAGCCAGCTGACGTTCTCCCTGATGGAGTCCTCGTATTCGATATCCTCCTTGGTCGGGTTCGTGTCGTCGAAGCGCAGGTGGCAGCGCCCGCCGAAATCGTTGGCCAGGCCAAAGTTAAGGCAGATGGACTTCGCGTGTCCTATGTGCAGGTAGCCGTTTGGCTCGGGCGGGAAGCGGGTGACCACGGTTTTATGCTTGCCGCTCTTGAGATCCTCGGCGACGATGTTTCTGATGAAGTTGGCGGCCTTTTCAGGCCGCGGGGTCTCGTTGCTGTTCATATATGGTTTCCTATAGAAGGGACGACGCCCCTGCGGTGACTTCGGCTTGATGCAGCCTTTTATGATAATCGTTTTCCTGAAGATCGCCACCGGCGATCTCTGCGGCGCCGGGCCGTGTGCCGCTCCCAGGCAGCCTCGACTAGCCGGCGCTTTTTTGCTCCAGGAGGGCGACGGCGTAGGCGGCGATCCCTTCTCCCCGGCCGGCGAACCCCAGTTCCTCGGTGGTGGTCGCCTTTACATTAACCCGCTCTTCATCGGTTGAGAGGGCCCTTGCTATGTTCAGCCTCATCTGCTGGATGAACGGGGCGAGCTTCGGGCGCTGCGCCACGATGGTGGCGTCCACGTTGCCGATGCGATATCCTTTCGCGTCTGCCAGATCCATCACCTGCCGTAACAGCTTGATGCTGTCGGCACCCTGGTAGGCCGGGTCGGTGTCGGGAAAGTGGCGCCCGATGTCGCCCTCTCCTATGGCGCCGAGTATGGCGTCTGACAGGGCGTGCAGCAGCACGTCCGCGTCCGAGTGCCCGAGCAGCCCCTTGCTGTGCGGGACATCGACGCCGCCCAGTATCAGCTTTCTCCCGGCGACCAGTCTGTGTACGTCGTAACCGTTGCCAATCCGCATGGAACTCCCTTGATTATCCCTTCAGGAATGCCTCCGCGAGGAGCATGTCCTCCGGGGTGGTGATCTTTATGTTACGGTAGTCGCCCATGACGATGCGCAGTGGCCGCCCCTGTCGCTCCAGCAGGGAGGCGTCGTCGGTGCCGAGGAAACCCTCTGCCGCCGCCGAGGCGTGGGCTCCCTTGATGAGCCCGTAGCGGAAGGCCTGCGGCGTCTGGGCAAGCCAGAGCTCCTCGCGCGGAGGCGTCCGGGTGATGACGCCGTCCCGGGCGATTTTCACCGTGTCCTTGACCGGCACCGCAACCACTGCCCCGCCGAACTCGTCTGCCGCTGCCGCCGCTTGCCTCAGGACATCGACCGGCAGGAAGGGGCGCACGCCGTCGTGGATCAGCACCAGGTCGTCCTCCCCTATCCCCTCCATAGCGTCAAGGCCGTTTCTGACCGAGTGCTGGCGCTCGCAGCCGCCGGCCACGATGGCGCGCACCTTGGAGAAGCCGTAGCGCTCCACCACCTCGCTCTGGCAGAAAGGGATCTCCTGCTCCGGCGAGACCAGGTATATGCCGTCGATGAAGGGGGCCTGCTGAAAAACCCTGAGCGTGTGGGCAAGGATCGGCTCACCGCCCAGCAGCAGGTACTGCTTATTGGAGGCGGCCCCCATCCGTTTTCCCATGCCGGCTGCGGGGATCAGCGCAAAAATTTTCAAGGGCGACCTCGACAGGGGCGTTGACTTGCTGAGACTCATGAATAAACCGCTGAATTATACAGTGGCGGATCGAAAAAACCAACGAAATTTAGCCTTGCCTGGCGGCCTCCGATACATGAGCAACAAGCGAAGCCAGTCCTTGAACGAGATCGGCCAGATCCTGATCCAGTATGGTGCGTGGATCTAGCAGGAAGGCACCTTTGGAGATCCTGCCGACGACCGGCGTCCCGGCCTTGCGAAGCCTTGATTCCACCTCGTTTGGCGACAGGCCGGCAACCGTCACCTCGATCAGCAGGGTCGGCAGGTTAAGAAGCGGCAGCGTGCCGCCGCCTGCCTGGGAAAACCCCTCGCAAAGCCGGTAGGAAAGGCCCTCCGGTGTCTGCCGGCGCAACTGCCGGGCGATCCGCTTGGCGCGGGCGGCGAGTTCCGGGTAGGGGGTGGTGAGCATCCGGAGTGTCGGGATCTCGCTGAAGGCAACCCGCTCGTCCCTGTACAGCCGGAGGGTCGCCTCCAGGGTGGCGAGGGTCAGTTTGTCCATCCTCAGCGCCCGCAAAAGCGGGTGTCTCTTCATCGACTCGATGAAGGACCTCTTGCCGACGATCAGTCCCGCCTGCGGCCCGCCCAAAAGCTTGTCGCCGCTGAAGGTGATGACGTCGACACCGGCGCGGACGAACTCCTGCACGGTGGGCTCCGCGCAGGGGAGGCGGCCGGACAGGTCGACCAGGTTGCCGCTCCCCATGTCGGCCAGTACCGGCACTCCTGCGGCGGCGCCCAGGGCGACCAGTTCGGCTGCGCTCACCTCGGCTGTGAACCCCACTACCGCGAAGTTACTGCAGTGCACCTTCAGGAAAAGCGCGGTTTCGGCTGTGACGGCGGAGCTGTAATCCTTGGCATGGGTCCGGTTGGTGGTGCCGACTTCCTTGAGCGCTACCCCGGAGAGCCGCATGACATCCGGGATGCGGAAGGAACCGCCGATTTCCACCAGTTCTCCCCGTGAGACCACGGCCTCGCGCCCGGCGGCCAGCGCGCTCAGCGAGAGCAGCACGGCTGCTGCGTTGTTGTTGACGACAATGGCGGCCTCGGCTCCGGTCAATTCGCAGATCAGCGACTCCACGTGGCTGTAGCGGCTGCCGCGCTCTCCTGCCGCAAGGTCGAATTCCAGGTTCGAATAGGAGAAGGCGATGGTATCCAGCGCGGCCCTGGCGGCTTCAGGAAGGATCGAGCGGCCGAGGTTTGTGTGGATGACGATGCCGGAGCCGTTGATGACCCTTTTCAGGCTCGGCGTGCCGAGGCAGGCGAGCTCCCGGGCGATCTCGGCGCAGATGGTCGTTTCGGAGAATGCGGCGGTGTCGAGGCTGCGGGCGAGGGCGGCGGCACGCAGTCTGTTCAGCACGCAGCGCACGGCCTTCAGCAATAACCCCCTGGGGTGGCGGGCAAGCAGTTCTCCCACCGCCTCCCACTCCAAGACTCTGTCCACTTTAGGGATCATTTTCAGCTGCTGCACGGCCGCCTCCTTCATTTGTAAATGACGAGGTGCAAATCTAGCGCAAAGCGGCAAGGGAGGCAAAGGAAAACGGCGCCCTGTGCTGCTGTTTGGCAAATCAGAGGGATAAAGCGGTCGGAAAGGTGGCTGCAGGGGAAGAACTGCCGAGTAGGCTTGGGCTGGCCAGGGGGCCGGCGAGCTGGGCGGGAGCCGGGTGAGGTTCCACGGACGGGCGGATTCCGGGACTGGCAGCGGGAGCCGACACTGCCAGGGAGTTGTCAACGGCCGGTGAGCCGGGAGCTACAGGTCCATCCCCTGACAGGACCAGATGTCGGCGATACCGTTCTCTTCGATCAGCACCTTCCCGCCATACTCCGCGTTTTTTTGTACCAGCATCTCGGCCAGGACCGCGTCCCTGGAGCGGAAAGCTTCGATGATCTTCTCGTGCTCCTCGACCGAGATCTCCATCCTTCCCGGTTTGCTTAGTGAGGCGAGACGCAGGCGCTGGAACTTCTTCAGGAGGGAGGCGATCATCTCGTGCAGCTTCTCGTTGCCGGCTCCCCTGATGAACATGTCGTGAAAGCTGTTGTGCACCTTGAAGAAGTGCCGGACGTCGCCTTCCGCGGCAATCTCGCGCAGTTTGTCGTTGATCCCTTCCAGCTTGTTGATCTCACGGGTGCTCAGACGGCTGCAGGCCTTGCGGGCCGCATACCCTTCCAGGATGCTCTTGATGGCGTAGAACTCTTCCACGTCCTTGGCAGAAAAACAGGCGACCAGCGCTCCCTTGCGCGGTATGACAGAGAGGTACCCCTCGGACTCCAGCTGCCGGAACGCTTCCCTGATCGGAGTGCGGCTGATACCGAAACGAGCTGCCAGTTCCGGCTCGGCTACCTTCTCTCCAGGCTTGAGGGCACCGGACATGATGGCGTCGCGGATGGTTTCCAGTATCCGTTCCCTAAGGGTCAGGTGCTTCTCCACATTTTTCTTCATACGGCGCCCCCCATGATGCGGTCGTATTGTATACAGTATCCATAAATTGTCAAGAACTACCCCGTTTTTGCAGCGGGTTTGCCGCAAATAGACTTGAATTTTGGACTGCGCCTCTGTATGTTGCAGCCTGAAGGAGTACTTATGGATCCGGTCCGACATCTGAAAATCTCCATCTGCGTGCTGGTGCTGCTGGTTTCCTTTGGCACCATCGGTTACATCGGCATCGAGCACTGGGCCTTTCTGGATGCCCTTTACATGACCGTCATCACCTTGAGCACGGTAGGTTTCCGGGAGGTGCAGGTCCTAAGCGACCTCGGCAAGGTTTTCACCATGGTGCTGATATTCTTCGGCGTCAGCGTGATAGGTTACATCGTAGGCAGCCTCGCCCAGATCATGTTCGAGGGGCAGTTTCATCGGATCATAGGGAGGAAAAAAGTGGAGAAGGCGATAGCTGCGCTGGAGGATCATTACATCATCTGCGGGTTCGGACGTATCGGCGCCCTGATCTGCAAGGAGTTCGCCGCCAAGCCGCTGCCGTTCGTGGTGGTGGAAAAGCACGCCTCTGCCATCGAGCGGATGGATCAGGGCGGGTATCCCTTCCTGTTCATGCACGGGGACGCGACGGACGACGACACGCTCCTCAAGGCGGGCATCAAGAAGGCGAAGGGGCTTATCTCGGTGGTCACCTCCGATACGGAAAATGTCTACATCACGCTCACTGCACGCGGGCTGAATCCGGATTTGTTCATACTGGCCCGCTCCGGCGAGGAAGGCTCGGAGCTGAAGCTGAAGCGTGCGGGCGCCAACAAGGTGGTGTCTCCTTATCTGATCGGCGGGAGCCGAATGGCCCAGGCGATACTGCGGCCGACCGTGGTCGATTTCATCGAGATCGCCACCGGACACGAGCACCTGGAGCTGCAGATGGAGGAGATCCTGATACCGGAACAGTCCGACTTCGTCGGCGAGAGCCTGGCGAGTTCAGGCTTCAGGAAGGAGACCGGGGTCATCATCGTCGGGATCAAGAAGCGATGCGGCAAGATGGGCTTCAACCCGGAATCGCATACCAGGATCGAGGGTGGGGACACGCTGATCGTCCTGGGCGAACCGGCCGCCATCGAGAAGCTGAATAAACTGGTTGGGTGCAACTGCGCCAAGGGGGTGATCAAAAAACACCGGGCAACCCCATGAGCAAGCGCGTCTTTGCACACGTACCGTATCTGCAGATGGCAGCACACCTCCCTTATCTCCTGGGGCGTCGCCTCAACCCGGAGATTTTCCTGTCGGCGGAGGCCCTGGATGCCTCGACTCCGGCGGAACTGGTGGCGACGGCTGCGGTCTTGAGGGAGGAGGGACTCTCCTGCACCATCCACGCCCCCTTCATGGATCTCAACCCCGGCTCGCTGGAGAGGCTGCTTCGGGACGCGACCATGCACCGCTTCGAGCAGGTGCTGGACGCGGCGGAAATTCTCAGGCCTGAGGTGATGGTATTTCATCCCGGCTTCGACCGCTGGCGCTACGGGGAGGCGATCGATCAGTGGCTTGAGCTGAGTGCGGTCGCCTGGCGCGCAGTGCTTGGTCGTGCCAGGGGGATCGGTACGGTCGTTGCTGTGGAAAACATCTTCGAGGAGGAACCTTCGACGCTCAAGAGGCTGTTCGAGGAAGTGGACGACCCGCAGTTCAGGCACTGCTTTGACGTAGGCCACTGGAACCTGTTCAAGAAGGTGGACATGAAGCAGTGGTTCGAGGCGCTGGGGGATAGAATCGCCGAGGTTCACATTCACGACAACGGGGGGACGCGCGACGACCACGCCCCTCCCGGGAAGGGCGCCATTGATTTCCAGCAGTTCTTCGTTCTGATGGAGCGCCACGCCCCCGAGGCCGCCTACACCATCGAGGCGCACAGCAGGGTGGACCTGGAGAGCTCGCTTGCCGTACTGAAGCCTTACCTCGGGTGAAAGGATTGCCAACTGAAATCTGTTCCACCGGCCAGCGGTAACCGGCACGGCCGCAGATCTACGCCTGCTGCAGGACCTTCAGCGAGACATCCTCAACCAGATTCTTGACCTTTTCCCTGTATTCAAGCATGTGCGGTGCGGCGAGATGAGCCGCGAGCGCTGCAAGATCCTGCCACTTCTCGATTATAGTTACTGTATTTTCATCAAGAATCTGCGAGCTGAGCCCTGTCTCGATATCTACTGCCGCGAAATATTCGAGGCATCCCTGCTCTTTCCTCACTGCCGGAACATTGGCGTTCAGCATATCCAGAAACAGCTCCCGTTCTCCTTTTAGCCGGATCGAGGCAATTACAGTGACCATTTTGACTCCTTTTCTTGATGGGGATCTGTGTGGTGCGGCTTGTCGGTTTGGACCGAACTCACGCGCTGTTCAAAATTCTGGCCGGCAGAAAGATACCATGAGTAACGGGTTGAGTGCAAAGGCGTTCGAGACGGCATCGCAGTTCTTCGATGCGCGCCGGAATATAATTAAGGATTTCACTATTTGAACAACCTGGCTGCCAATGTCGTTTTGTATTTGTTTACACTGGATGGATGCGCTAATATATGGCTGTTTATCGCTTGCTGCCGCTGCTTCCCTGTCAAGTAGGGGGGAAGGACGTTGCCTGCCGCAGTCATTACCGCGATTTTGAATTCGGCACTTTTTACTTCGACATAGCTTTTGTCACCTGGCTTTTGCGCAGCCACTGCATCAACGTCAGGGTTATTATCTTCAGTGAAGGGGTTTTAAAATGAACATGGAGAAACAGGAAGTGTACTTGAAGGAATGGCAGGGCCAGGAGGAGTATGCCGAGCGCATGCTCCCGATGATCGGTCGATTGTACCGCGACAACAACATCGTTACCACGGTGTACGGCCGCTCGCTCGTCAACAGTCCGACCATCGAGATCCTCAAGGCGCATCGCTTCGCCCGTCTGATTCTCGACAGCGAGCTGACCGTGCTGGACACCTTTCCCGTTCTGGAAGCCTTGGGCAGCCTCGATCTGGCGACCGCACGTATAGATATCGGCAGGCTGACCGTGCGTTACCTGGCGCAGGCCGGCACCCTCGGCATGGACGATTTCCTGCGCCGCGAGCTCGCCTCCGTCAACACCGGGCGCACCCCGCTTCTGGACGAGCCGCAGGATATCGTGCTGTACGGTTTCGGGCGGATCGGTCGTCTGCTCGCCCGCATCCTGGTGGAAAAATCGGGAAGCGGAGAAAAGCTCCGGCTGCGCGCAGCCGTAGTGCGCAAGGGGAGTGAGGACGACCTGGTGAAAAGGGCAAGCCTTTTGCGCCGGGACTCGGTCCACGGCCCCTTCAACGGCATCATCACCATTGACGAGGAAGAAAACGCGATCATCGCCAACGGCAACATGATCCGCATTATCTATGCCGATGCGCCGGAAAATGTGGACTACACGCAGTACGGCATCCACAACGCCATCCTGATCGATAACACCGGCAAATGGCGTGACCGCGAGGGGCTCGGGCGGCACCTGAAGGCGCCGGGGATAGCACAGGTGCTTTTGACCGCTCCCGGCAAAGGGGACATTCCGAACGTGGTCTCCGGCGTCAACAACGAGCTGATCGTCGGCACGGAGAGCATCTTCTCTGCAGCGAGCTGCACGACCAACGCGATCGTGCCGGTGCTAAAGGTGATCAACGACCGTTTCGGCGTGGTGAGCGGCCATGTGGAGACCTGCCACTCCTACACGAACGACCAGAACCTGATCGATAACTACCACAAGGAAGACCGCCGCGGGCGTAGCGCCCCCCTGAACATGGTCATCACCGAGACCGGTGCTGCCAAGGCCGTGGCCAAGGTGCTTCCGGAGCTGGCCGGGAAGCTTACCGGCAACGCGATCAGGGTGCCGACCCCGAACGTCTCGCTCGCCATCCTGAACCTGGAACTGGCCGAGGGGACCGACGTCGCCACCCTGAACAGCCATCTGCGTGCCGTTTCGCTGGATTCACCGCTGCAAAACCAGATAGACTACACCAACTCCCCTGATGTGGTCTCGAGCGATTTTGTCGGCTCGCGCCACGCCGGGGTGGTCGATTCGCTGGCGACCATCGTGCAGGGGAACCGCTGCGTGCTTTACGTCTGGTACGACAATGAGTTCGGCTACAGCTGCCAGGTGGTGCGCATGGTCCAGAAGATGGCCGGCCTTGAGCTGCCGTCGTTGCCTATGGAGACCGGCAACTAAAGGTCGCAACTGTATTTCACTTTTTCGGCAATGACAAAGGGCACCCGCTGTTTCCGGGTGCCCTTTTATTAATGTACTGATTTTCTGACCGAGAGCGAGGCGGAGGAAAGTTCCCCCTTAATCCTGCACAGCCGCCAACTGCGCGGCGCTGGCATTTCCCGGCGATTTCGGGTAAAGTTCTCCCTGCCGAGGGAGACTGCGCATGAAGGTAACAGGAAAAAGAACATACGGTCTTCAAGCAGCGAAAAAAACAGTGTTCCGCCTGGTAGTTGCGCTTCTATGCATCCTTTTGCTCACCTTCCTCTCCTTGAAAATCTATCTTTCTACAGCGCTTCCCGCCTCCCAGCTCTCCCGCCATCTCACTTCCTATCTGCAGCAGGGCTTCAAAGTCGCCAGCCTGGATACCTCGGGCGGGACGCTCTTTCTAAGGGGCGTTCGCCTGGAGAACCCCGAGGGCTTTCCCGCGGGCACCCTTGCTGCGGCTGACTCCGTCGCCATCGCTCCGCAATGGATGAACCTTTTGCGCGGCAGGCAGGGTTTCCGCCTGATCGCCCTGCAGGGTTTCCGGGTGAACCTGGTTAAAAACAGCAGCGGGGCCTGGAACTTCGCTCGACTCCAGCGGCTCTTCGCCGGGAAAAAACCGTCGGGCGCCGATACCTACATCGGGGAGCTTTCGGTCAAGGACGGAACTGTTCAGGTTCAGGGCCAGGGCGTGCAGGGAATCGATCTGCAGATTTTCCAGCTGACCAGCAAAGGCTCGCGCGACTCGAAGCTGGAGCTCGCCTTCCAGGATGCTGCGCACAATAGCTACCTGCTGAAAGGGAGGCTCCGCGCCGGAACCGATCCGGCACTAGACCTCGCCCTGACGGCCCCCGCGCTCTCGCTGAAAAATGCAGCAGTCCTGATGAAGCTGAAAAACCCCGAGCTGTTCGCAGGTGGCACGGGGGCGCTCCGTGTGAATGCCGTCCTGCATAGAGGTGAGCTCAGCAGCTCGGGCGAACTATTCTTCAGCGGACTGCGGATGCCGGTCGCCGGGAAAACTGATCCCGTGTCAGGGGTGCTCCGTTTTGCCGGCGACTACAGCACCAGGAAAGACGCGGCGCGCCTGCAGGCCGGCTCGCTCACCATCAACGACCTCGTCAAGCTGCATGCAAAAGGGAGTGCGAGCGGGTTGAAGAGCGAGCGGGATTTCGTGCTGGAGATCGGCATGGACGAACTGGACCTCTCCAGGCTGAACAGCCTCCTGCCGGAGGAGCGCCGCAAGCAACTGTTTTTCGGCGGCAGGCTTCGCTGCGACTCCCTGCGTCTGCAGGGAAGCGGCAGCAAGGGGCTGAAAAGCGCCACCGGCAACCTGCAATTGCAGGAGGGCTCCCTGAGCCGGGAGGGGAGGCTGCTGGTCGCGGGGCTCTCCGGCGGGATCAGTTTTTCCCGCAAAGACGCGAACCTGCTGGCCAAAGGCCGCTTCTCGCTGGCCGGTCCCCGCGAAAAGGCGCTCTTGGAGGAGCTCGATCTCCCCTTCGCCCTGACTGCCTCGCCCAGGCTGAAGCCGCTTTCTGCTGACATTCCGAGATTTGCCTCGAAAATAATGGGTATCCCGATCGGCGGCCGGGTGGCCTTCGATGCCTCAAAAGCCAGCCCGTTAACGGCTTCCCTCAAGGTTCCCGCGTCCAAAGTTTCCTCCCTCGATGCCCTGCTTGACCGCTTCGATCTGCAGGCCGCTTCCGGGACCGCCTCTGCCACTCTGGAGGTCAGCGGGAAGAGCGCGCAGGAGCTGAGCGCGACCGCAAACCTGCAGCTTTCCGATCTGCGTGGAACCCGGGGTAAGACCTCCTTCGCTGCGAAAAACGGATCGGTCACGGCCCGGATGCAAAAAAAGGGGGGTCGTATGCAGGCGCAGGGTGATGCAAAACTGACGGCCATCGTCCTGAACGGGAAGGCGGGGGACGCCCGCTTCTCCTACCGGATCGCGGACGACATGCTTTACCTCGAGCGCGCAGAGGTCAGCGCCGCCGGCGCAGAGCTCTCCTTTTCCCGCCTGAGCGCACGGATTCCCCGGAAGCCTGCGGCGGGAACCCCGCTCCGCTACCCGGTCAGCATCGACCTGGCCGGCCTCGTTATAAAGCAGCGCGAGACGCAGATCAGTAACCTCTCCGGGCGCGTGCGGGGCAGCTTCAATTCAGACAGCGCCGGCAAATGGTTTGAGGGGACGGCGGATCTTGCCTCGCAGGCTGCCAGCTGGCAGGGGAAAACGGTGGCCGCCCCCCGGGTCCGTTCCGCCTTTTCCAGGTCCGGCGGAAGCGGTGAGCTTACCGGTAAACTTCTGGGGGGAAAGCTGGCCGGCACATTTTCCTTCAACCCGTTGGCGACCAAGGCCGGGGCAACCTTCGAGCTGCGGCTGACCGGGGCGGGGCTGGCGGCGGCCGCTCAGCTCTTTGCGAAGAGCGCAGGGCTCTATCCATCCGGTGGTCTGCTCGATCTGCAGCTTGCCGGAGGCTATTCGGGTGCTGGCGGGCTTACCTGCCGTTTCCAGTCGAAGGGGAGCGGGATCGCCCTGGCTGGTAAGGGGGGCAAGACCCTGGTCTCCGGAGCGGGGCTCTCCCTGTCCGGAGCGCTGGCCTCAGGCAAGCTCTCCGTCAGCGAGGCGGTCCTTTCGGCAGGGCAGGGGGTGGCACTCAGGCTGAAGGGGGAACTGGCCCAGGCCTTCTCGCCTGAAAGGAGCGGGAGTTTCTCGTTTTCGGTCCCGGAGGCACCCCTGAACGCCCTGGTGGACCCCTTTGTGAACATGCTGCCCCGCTTCATCCAGGAGGCGACGCTGGACGGGACCCTGGCGGCGGCCGGAAAAGTCGAGCTGCAGGAAGGGAGGACTCTTATCGAGGGCGGAGTGAATTTCCAGGGCGGCCGGCTCGAGGTGGCCTCGCAGAAGCTGCTGGTCGAGGAGATCAACGGAAGGCTCCCCTTTTCTCTCGATTTCTCCGGCAATGGGGGCGGCAGGCCGCCGTCTGCCATCAGCTTTAGCAGGGAGAACTATGCGCGGGTGCTGGAAGAATTGCAAAAGGGCGGTGGTGGACAGCTGTTCACGGTCGGCAAGATCGGTCTGGGCGCGCTGGAGCTCGGCAAGTTGACCCTGCGGGTCAAGGCCGGTAACGGCCTGACTCAAATCACCTCGCTGAAGACCTCTCTCTACGAGGGGGCGCTGCTGGGCCGCGGGTATCTCACCATGCAGGAACAGCTCCAGTACCGGGGCGACCTGCTGGTCAACGGCCTCAGCATGAGAGCGCTCTGCAACACCTTGCCCAACCTGAGCGGGTACATTTCCGGCCGGGTCGATGGCGTGCTCAGCCTGAGCGGCACAGGTAAAGGGCTGAAGGGCGTCACCGGTTTCACCGATCTCTGGGCTCGCGAAGGCTCGGGAGAAAAGATGCTGGTCAGCAAGGAGTTTCTGCAGCGCCTGTCAAAACAGAAGCTGAGCGGTTTATTCTTCAGCTCAGACCGCCGCTACGACGAGGCGGAGATCAAGGCGATGCTGGAGGAGGGGGACCTGACCTTCAACACCCTTAAAATCGTCAATACCAACCTGTTCGGTGTGCGCGACCTGAGCGTTTCCATTGCGCCGACCCAAAACCGCATCTCGGTGGAGCACCTCCTCGCGTCCATCCAGGCGGCCGCCTTGCGGGGCAAGCCGACGGCGTCAGGGGAGCCGGCAGAAGCCCCCATTACTCAGGAATTCAAGTGGGGCGAATGAAAGCGCCGCACAAAGCAGACGGCTGCTTTCCAAGTGAGGCCGCTCTGCTATAGTCTGGAGGTGCCGCGCTAGGAGCGGCATTCCTGCTGCGACGGCCCGTCGCCATGCAGGTCCGGAGCGCAACCCGCAGGGCTTCAACATAAGCAATTTTTGTGAATGGCACAAAATCACCCAAAACCGGAGGTATTGCATGAAAAAGGGATTCTTGAAATGGTTGCTGGCGATGGCCTGCTTTCTCCTCGCCGCCTGTGCGGTGATTACCGTCAACGTCTATTTCCCGGAGAAAGCTGCCAAGGAGGCCTACAAGTCGTTGGACGAAATGCTCCTTAAAGGCGGGGATTCGCCCGCGGGGGACAAGGCGCCGGCTGCACCCTCCAGAGAGCCGCAGGCTAAGCCCCAAAGCCGCCTCTTTCATGAGTTTACCAATTTCTCTCTCATTCCTGAGGCATGCGCAGCCGATAGTGAGGCCGATGCACTGGCAATCGAGCTCTCCAGCATGCCGGAGGTCCTGAAGGCCTACGACGACATGAGCAGGAGGCTGCCGAGGCTTAATACCCTTTTTGCCAGCAGTGCGGTGGGCCTCAGTAACCAAGGGCTCATATCGGTACGGGATAAGGCGAAGGTGACCCCCCAGGACGAAAGCCTGGTCGCTGCAGAAAATCAGAGCCGCAAAACAGTCATCATGAGTATGGCCAAGGCGATTTTAAAGCTCAACAAGCAGAAGGAAAGTAAGGCCGCACTGGACCAGGTGCTGGGGAAGGCGGCAAGCACCTATGCGGACACCAAGCGTGAGGCGGCGCAGTCCGGGTGGTGGGTACAGCTGCAAAACGGACGCTGGGTGCAGAAGTAGCGGAGGTAAATCTGCGCGTTGAACAGCCGCCGAGCATGTCAGGGCCACACCTTAACCGGTGCGGCCCTTTTTTCGGGTAAGAAAGCTGTGGCGCGCGCTATGCTGGCTGGTCTAATATCATGTGCTTTAGGTCGGAAACGTAGGTGGGGTAGGCCCAGAGCACCTTCTTCAGGTCATGGGTGCTCAGCCCTGATTTGATGGCCAGGGTAAAGACGTTGATCACCTCCCCTGCATTGTGGCCGAAAAGGTGCGCCCCCAGGATTTTGTCGCTCTCGGCTTCGATCAATACCTTGTAAAAGGCATGCTGCTGGCCGATCTGCCGCGAGGTGGGCCAGGAGTCCATGGCGCCGCGGTTGATCCTGTACCTGACGCCGGACTCCTTGGCCTGCTCCTCCGTCAAGCCGACCCCGGCCAGCGGCGGCTGGGCAAACACCACCGTCGGGACCCCGTGATAATCCGGGCTTCGCAGCTTCCCCTTGATTATGTTCTCTGCGGCAACCTCTGCCTCCATGTCGGCCACCGTGGTCAGCTGGAAGGGTGAGTCGCAGGCGTCGCCGACCGCCCAGACACGAGGGTTGCTGACGCTTTGCATGAACTGGTTCACCGTAATCCCTCGCGCGCTGCGGGCTACTTCGCCTGCCTCTAGATGCAGTCCTTCCAGGTCGGCAACCCGTCCGGTGGTATTCACGATCAGGTCCGAGGGGAAGGCCTCGGAGCAGCCGCCCTTGCCGTAGGTGATGAAGGCGCCGTGGCTGTTTTCGGCCATGCTGGCGGTGACGCCGGTGACGATGCTTATGCCGAGGCCTTGGGCGGAGCTGGCCAGATGCCCGGCAAGCTCGGCATCGAAGCGCCTGAGGATCCGCTCGCCACGCTGCAGGATTGTTACCGCGGCCCCCGCCGCCCGCGCCACATGCGCAAAGGAAAGCGAGAGGCAGCCGGCGCCTATGAAGAGGATCCGTCTGGGCAGTGCTGCCAGTTCCAGAAAGTCATCGGTGGTTATGGCGAGTTCCGCTCCGGGGAATGCCAGCCGCGCGGGCTTTGCCCCGGTGGCAATCACCACGTCCTGGGCGAGGATGCGGGTCTCCTCGTCGATTGCCACCTCTGCCGGGGAAAGGAAGCGGGCGCTTCCGTAAAAGAGTTGAATACCGGCCTCCCGCAATATGCGTTCGGTCCGCTCCGGCACTGCATCGGTGAAGGCGTTCTTGGAGCGGATCAGTGCCGGCCAGTCGATGCGCGCGGCAGGATGTATGCCTGTTTCGGACATCTGCTGGGAGAGGTGGGCCACCCGGGCTGCCTCCACCAGGTATTTCTGCGGCTCGCAGCCGCGCATGCCGCAAGTCCCGCCGTAGGCCCTGTTGTCTACCACCGCCACCTGCCGTCCCGCCTTGCGGCAAGACAGGGCCAGCAGGCAGCCTGCGGTCCCCGTACCTATTACCAGCAGATCAACCGTATGTTCCATGGCCGCCTCCTAAGAGGGTTTTTTTCGCCTCTAGCCGATTCGAAGCCTGGTCAGTGCGGCCGTCGCGTCCGAGCCTGCGATGTCGGGGGTGATCTCCAGCTCCAGCGAGGTAACCCCGGTCAGATCCACCGTGTAGTCTTCCTGTTCGCGGCTGGTTCCGGGAGGGTTAAAATTGAACTGCTGCCGCACGACTTCCCGATAGCTCCGTCCTTGATCCTGTGACCAGCGAAGGACGAACTCCTGCGTGCGCGCCCGCTGCTCTTCGCCGACTGCCAGCTGGATCCGTTTGATGCTGAGCGGCTGGTCGAAAAGCAGGCGAACCACCTGTTTGCCAGGCTCGGCCGCCCGCCATCCCGATCCCCCGCCAGGTTGCAGGGCTGACTCGATCGGGTGGGAGGGGTCCTCCGAGCTAATCTCCACCTGAGCCAAACTGCTCAAGTCAAGCCAGTCTCGCTCGTTTTCGAAATTGCTGCGGGATTGGGGAACGATCTGTTTGCGCATCTCTCCTCCTGGTAGGTTTCCGTCAAAGCTTGGCACCCGGCTCGCGAGGCATGCTGCCGGCAGGGAAGCGCCCTGATCTATCCGGCGCGTCAAGGTGCTTGAATAATAAGGACGGCCCACCAGATGATGAGAGCCGCTTCAGCGACGGCATCAAGCAGGTAGATGGGCGCTATGACCCCTTTTGAAGCGTACACCACATCTATGCAGCCAAGGCCGGCGGCGCTTCCCACGGCAAGTAGCACCGTTGCCTGCGTCAACTCGCCTCTCGCGCCGGCCAGGACAAGTGCCGCACCTATGGCTGCGATCACCACCCCGACCGTCTTCACCAGCCAGAGGTCCCGCTTGGGGCCGGTCACCTTTTGGAAGGTGCCGATGCTGACCAGCGGCCAGATGCCGGTAACGAGAAAGTACCCTCCCTGAACCACGGCAACGGTACCCTCCATGGCGGTTTCCTCCCTTGAGAGCTACAGCTGGCCTCGTTCCGCAAAGCTGTAAAAGGCGCCCTCGCCGATGATGATGTGGTCCAGCACCTTGATCCCCATCAGCTGGCCCGCCTCGCAGAGCCGGCGGGTCACCTCGAGGTCCTCGGGACTAGGCGTCGGGTCGCCGGTCGGGTGGTTGTGCAGCAGGATCATGGCGGCAGCCGATGCGCGCACCGCCGCGTTGAACACCTCGCGCGGGTGAACGATGCTTTGATTCAACGACCCCTCGGAGATCTGGGCGCGCTTGATGATCCGGTTTTTACCGTCCAGAAGCAGCGCCATGAAGTACTCTTTCCGGTGGTCTCTGAATTCGTAGTTGAGATGCTCGAAGACTTGGGAGGCAGAGGTAAAGCGGGTAAAGGACTCGATCGGCCGCTGCGTTTCCTGGACGCGCCGGGCCAGCTCGAAGGCCGCCTTGATGGAGGTCGCCTTGGCCGGACCCACCCCCTTCACGCGCTGCAGCTCCGCGCAGGAGGCGTCGGCAAGGGCGCGCAGCACCTTGAACTCGAGCAGCAGCTCCCGTCCCAAATCCAGCGCGCTGCGGCTGCTTGCCGCATCTCCGCTGCCTATGATAAGCGCAAGCAGCTCCGCCTCGCTAAGCGCGGAGGTCCCCCAGCGGAGGACTTTCTCCCTGGGGCGCTCGCCTGCCGGCCAGTTCTTGATGCCTCCGATCATGGTCTGGTCCTCCGTTCGCCAAGCCTGCCGGAAAAGGAAAGCTAAATCATACCCCAGGAACCAGATTTGTCAGGCGGCTATTAGAGGGTGAAAAATACCAGGGCGAGGGCGCCGCCGCCGGCAAACAGCCGGTACCAGACGAAGGGGTACAGTGAGTCGCGCTGCACCAGCTTCAGCAGAAAGGCGACGCTCAGGAAGCCGAAGACGGCAGAGGTGGAGATGCCGATCAGCAGGGGGATGCCGTCGCCGGCGGGGATACCGGTCTTGAACAGGTGCCCCACCTTCAGGATGGCGGCGCCGGCCACGATCGGCAGGGAAATGAGGAAGGAGAAGCGGGCGGCCGATTCCCGGTGAAACCCGAGGAAAAGGGCGGCCGTGATGGTGATGCCGGAGCGGGAGACGCCGGGCAGAAGGGCCAGGCACTGAGCAAGCCCGATGATGATGGCGCATTTCAGGTTGATCTTGTCCACCCGCCATCTCTTGACGCCGGTGGTGTCTGCCAGGGCGAGCACCAGGCCGAAGACTATCAGCAAAACGGCGATGATGATCGGGCTCTTGCGAAAGATCGCTTCGATCGGTTCTTCCAGCGCCAAACCGGCCAGCACCGCCGGTACGGTCGCCGCCATGATGTAGAAGGGCATCCGCTTGGCCGGGGAATTCATGCCGCTTGAGCAGGCGCTGAAAAAATTGCCCGCCAGTTCCAGGATGTCGCGCCAGAAGTAAAGAGTGAGCGCCAGAAAGGTCCCGATATGGAGCGCCACGTCGAAGGTAAGCCCCGATTCAGGCCAGTCCAGGAATTTGGGGATCAGGATCAGATGGGCCGAACTGCTGATCGGAAGGACCTCGGTCAGGCCCTGAACAGTGCCAAGCACTGCGGCGTGTAACGGGTTCATGCTGTTACTCCCATTCGTGCAAAAAATTCTTTTAACAGTAAGCGAACTGTGGTCATAAATCAAGAGCGAAAGGGGTCAACTCATGAGAACAGCAGAATTGATAATTGATGCTGTAATTTTTGCCCCGATTGTGTTATATCTTCACAGTTTTGTAAGATATGGCCCGAGTGGCCGCTACCGTGGAGGTTAACAAATGTTTGGGTTGATTCCGAAGGATGAAAAGTTTTTTGCCATGTTCAGGGAGATGTCGCACAACATCATCGAAGGAGCCGAGCTTCTGAAAGACATGCTGGACAATTTTGTCGATCCGGTTGCCAGCCAGCGCAAGATAAAGGAAATCGAGCACAAGGGCGACACCATCACCCACGACATCATCAAGAAATTGAACAAGAGCTTCATCACCCCCTTTGACAGGGAGGACATCTATGCCCTCTCCTCGGCACTGGACGACATCCTCGACCTGATCGATGCCTCCGCCCAGCGGGTGGTGATGTACAACGTGGAAAAGCCGACTCCCGAATCGAAGGAACTGGCCTTCCTGATCCTCAAGTCGTGCCAGACCATCGACAAGATCGTCGGCATTCTGGGCGGCAAGCTGGAACCGATCAGCACCTACTGCATCGAGGTGAACGCGCTGGAAAACGAGGCGGACCGGGTCTGCCGCGAGGCAATCAGCCGGCTCTTCGACGAGGAGAAGGATCCGATCCAGCTCATCAAGTGGAAGGAGATCTACGAGACCCTGGAGACCGCGACCGATAAATGTGAAGACGCCGCGAACATCCTGGAAAGCGTGGTGGTAAAAAATGCCTGAGGTCACGCTCGTCCTGCTGATCGCCGTGATCGTAGCGGCGCTCGTGTTCGACTACATAAACGGTTTCCACGACACGGCAAACGCAATCGCCACCTGCGTGTCCACCCGCGCCCTTTCGGTGCGAAACGCCATCATGATGGCGGCCGTGCTCAACTTTGCCGGTGCCATGATCTCCACCAAGGTCGCCACCACCATCGGCAAGGGGATTGTCGACGCCGGCAGCATCACCCAGATGGTGGTGCTCGCGGGGGTGATGGGGGCCATCGTCTGGAACCTGATCACCTGGTACTACGGGCTCCCCTCCTCCTCTTCCCATGCCATCATCGGCGGGCTGGTCGGTTCGGTGATAGCGCATGCCGGTACCAGCGCCCTGCACTGGGCGGGGCTCAAGAAGATCATCATGGTGCTGCTCCTCTCGCCGCTGGTCGGGGCGCTGTTCGGCTTCCTCTTCATGGTGGCGCTCTTATGGACCTTCAGAAACAGCGCGCCCTACGGGCTGAACAAGAATTTCCGCAAGCTGCAGGTGCTGTCGGCTGCCGTGATGGCCTTTTCCCATGGTACCGCCGACGCCCAGAAGTCCATGGGGGTGATCACCATGGCCCTGGTCAGCTACGGCACCCTCGCCACCTTCGAGGTCCCCACCTGGGTGAAGGTCTCCTGCGCCGTTGCCATGGCGCTTGGCACCGCCGCGGGCGGCTGGAGGATCATTAAGACGGTGGGGCACGACTTCGTGAAGCTGCAGCCGGTGCATGGCTTCTGTGTGGAGACCGCTTCCGCCGGGGTGATCCTCGGTGCGTCGGCCATGGGGCTTCCCACCAGCACCACCCACGTGATCACCTCGGCCATCCTCGGCGTGGGGATGACCAAGAGGATGTCGGCGGTCAACTGGGGTCTCGCCTACCGTATCGTCTGCGCCTGGGTCATTACCATCCCCGCCTCGGCCAGCGTGGCCTTTCTTACCTACATGGTGCTATCGCCATTTTTGGGGAAATGAGGAAAGTCTGACAGGTGAAAAGTAAGGCGTCGGGAGCGGGAAGTGCAACGCTGCCGGCGCTTTTTTTTCTGGAAAACGATGGTCAGCTAAAGCCTGGACAGCAGAGGTGACTGAGGATTCCGGAGGCGGGCAGGAAGGCAAAGCCTGCCAAGAGGTCACAGAGGTCACAGAGGTCACAGAGGTCACAGAGGTCACAGAGGGCACAGAGGGCACAGAGGGCACAGAGGAATCGGCAGGAGTAAGTAAGGGAGAGTGAGTGAGAACAGAAAATGTGGGGCTGGTAAAAGGGGATTATTTTAGCTCTTCCCCGACCACCTCCATTTGACGGGCCAGTTCCGCCTGAGCTGCATCCTTGGCGCGGAACCTGACCACCAGGTAGTAGCAGGCGAAATAGGCGATGACCGCAGCGCAAAAGCCCAATAGGGAGGTGCCGAGTATCAGCGAGGTGGCATACTTTTGCAGACTTTGCCATTCGATCCCGGCATGGAGCGGCAGCTCGCCGACCGGGTGCCCGCGCAGGAAGCCGCCCAGCTTGTAGCTTATCCCGAGTATCGGGATGACGGTGATCGGGGTGTTGATCCAGGCACCGGTGATGCAGGTCAGCTTGTTGAGCTTGAACAGGAAGGCGGCCGCGATGGCCATGGGGGTATGCAGTCCGAAGAAGGGAGTGAAGCTGATGAAGACGCCGACCGCGAAACCTGCGGCGATATGGCCTGGATGGCTGTCGAGCGAGAGGATACTGTAGAGTTTGGTTTTCCAACGTTTCTTGTTCAGCAAACGTCACCTCGAAATAGGGCTCAGTCTAGAGTCCCACTGGTAGTTTGTCAATTCATTTAAGGCCTCTACTGTATGAAGGAATTTGCCATGGGTTTTGAAACGTGCTAGTATCCTTTCCTTTAAAAAACTATCATGATGGATGCAACAGCCATGCGTAAGGAACTGCTGAAGAAGGTAAAACGGATCGTGGTGAAGATAGGCAGCGGCGTCTTGACCCGCGAGGAGAGCGGGATTGATCCCTCTTTTCTCGAAGGGCTTGCCGCGGATATCGCCGGGCTGCGGGCCAAGGGGACTGAGGTGGTCATCGTTTCCTCCGGTGCCGTGGCCGCCGGCCGCCAGGCGCTGGGCCTTCCCGACCGGCCGAGGACGCTCCCCCAGAAGCAGGCCGCCGCAGCTATCGGACAGTCGAGGCTGATGCGCGCCTACGAAGAGGCCTTCTCGCGCTTCGACCTGAAGGTCGCCCAGATTCTGCTGACCCGGGACGATCTCGCCAACAGGCGCCGCTTCCTGAATGCGCGCGGCACGCTGGACACGCTGCTGGCCTGCGGCATCATTCCGGTCATCAACGAAAACGATACGGTGGTGGTGGACGAGCTGAAGTTCGGCGACAACGACAACCTCTCCGCCCTGGTGACCAACCTGGTGGAGGCGCAGCTCCTTTTGATCATGACCGATATCGACGGACTTTATACGGCTGATCCGCGCAGCGATCCGCAGGCCACCCTCATCCACCAGGTGGGGAGCATCACCCGGGAGATGGAGCGCGGCGCCGGCGGCAGCGGTACCAGTGTCGGCACCGGCGGCATGGCGACCAAGCTGGCGGCGGCCAAAAAGGTGGTGAAGTCTGGTGTGGCCGCCATCATTTTCGACGGCAAGGTGGACGGGAACCTCGGCCGGGCGCTGGGAGGGGAGCTGCTCGGCACCCTGTTCCTGCCGGCCGGCGAATGTCTGAACCGGCGAAAGCACTGGATCGCCTTCACGCTGAAGCCCGCCGGCACCATCCTGGTCGACGCAGGCGCGCGCGAGGTGCTGGCCAAGCACGGCAAAAGCCTGCTCCCCTCGGGGATCGCCAAGGTGGAGGGGCGCTTTGCCCGCGGCGCCTGCGTGAGGATCGCGGCACCGGACGGAGTCGAGTTCGCGCGCGGCATAGTTGACTACTCGAGCCGGGAGATAGAGCTGATCAGCAGGCACAAGAGCAGCGAAATCGAATTGATTCTCGGCTTTCGCTACGGCGACGACGTGATCCACAGGGACAATCTGGTACTTTTGTAGGGTTTAATGGTAGGATCGCTGGTGAATGCTTGCTGGAAGTGTGAATGGAGGTTTCCCCATGACCGTTGCCGAAAAAATCCGCACCATTGCCGCCGACGCCAGGCGGGCGTCCTTCGCCATGGCGAAACTCTCTTCCGTCGTCAAGAACGAGTTGCTGATGGACATGGCGGCGGCGCTCATCAGCAACGCGCCGCACATCATCGAGGAGAACCGCAAGGACCTCCTGGCGGGCGAGCAGAGGGGACTGTCGGCCGCCATGCTGGACCGGCTCATGCTGGACCAGGCCCGGGTGAAGGGGATGGCCGACGCGATCCGCGAGGTGGCCGCCCTTCCCGATCCGGTGGGCGAGGTGACCGGCATGTCCAAGCGCCCAAACCAGCTGATGGTGGGCAAGATGCGCATACCGCTCGGCGTTATCGGCATCATCTACGAGTCGCGCCCGAACGTCACCTCGGACGCCGCTGCCCTCTGCCTTAAAAGCGGCAACGCGGTGGTTTTGCGCGGCGGCTCGGAGGCGATCCATTCCAACCTCGCCATCGCCGGGTTCCTGAAGGAGGAGCTCGCCAAGTACCACCTCCCGGAGGCGGCACTCTCCCTGATTCCCTTTGCGGAGCGCGAGGGTGTGACGGAGATGCTGAAGCAGGAAGAATTCATCGACGTCATCATTCCGCGCGGCGGCGAGAGCCTGATCCGTTTCGTGGTCGAGCACTCGAAGATCCCGGTCATCAAGCACTACAAGGGGGTCTGCCACATCTTCGTCGACGCCTCGGCTGACTTCGAGATGGCGCGCGAGATCATCATCAACGCGAAGACCCAGAGGCCAGGGGTCTGCAACGCCCTGGAGACGCTCCTGATCCATCGGGACATAGCCGAGAGCTTCGTCCCCTTTATCTACGGGGTCCTCTCCGGACTAAAGGTGGAGCTGCGGGGCGACCAGTGCTTTCGCCAGTTCGCCCCCGAGGCGAAGACGGCGAGCGAGGAGGACTGGCACGCGGAGTACCTCGACCTGATCCTGGCCGCCGCCGTGGTGGACGGGATGGACGGGGCGATCGACCATATAAACCGCTACAGCTCGCTGCACACCGAGTCGATCATCACCTCCGACTACGCGAACGCCCAGCGTTTCATCCGCGAGGTGAACTCGGGGGTGGTGATGGTGAACGCCTCGACACGCTTCTCGGACGGAAACCAGCTCGGTCTCGGCGCCGAGATCGGCATCTCCACCACCAAGCTCCACTCGTTCGGCCCGATGGGACTCACCGACCTCACCACGACGAAATTTATCGTCTACGGCGACGGACAGGTTCGCCCCTGATGGGCAAAAAGCGGGAGGCGAAAGCTCGATGAGGCTAGGGATACTGGGTGGGACCTTCAACCCGATCCACAACGCGCATCTGCGCATCGCCGAGGAGTCGCGCGACCTTTTCGGTCTGGACCGGGTTATCTTCATACCTGCCGCGACCCCACCCCACAAGCCTCTGGTGGGGGAGCTCTCCTTTGCCAGCCGTCTGGAGATGGTGCGCCTGGCGGTAGCCGACAACCCGTTCTTCAGCGCCTCCGACATGGAGGGGGTGCGCGGCGGGCGCTCCTACTCCATCGACACGCTGCGCGCTCTCAGCCTGGAGTTTCCCAAGGACGAGCTCTTTTTCATCGTCGGAGCCGACTCCTTCAACGACATCTCCACCTGGCGCGATTACGCGGCGATCTTCACGCTTTGCAACGTGGTCTGCGTGCAGCGCCCCGGTTCCACCATCAAGAGCCTGGCAAAGGCGCTCCCTGTTGCCATGGCAGGCGAATTCTGTTATGATGCGGCGGCCAAAAGGCTAAACCACAGCTCCGGACACGGGGTCTACGCGCTGGACGGTGTGCTTTTGGACATCTCTTCCAGCCATATCCGCCAGCTCGCCAGGGGCGGCCGTTCGATCAGGTATCTGGTGCCCGATGCCGTCGAACACTACATCAAGGAACAGAGGTTATACACCGATGCAAGATAAGGAAGTATTGACGGCGGCAGAGCGCGCGATCAAGTGTGCAGCATTCGCATTGGACAAAAAGGCGCTGGACGTGAAGATCCTGGAGATCAAGAAGATGTCCAGCATCGCCGACTACCTGGTGCTGGTGAGCGGCCGTTCGGACCGGCAGGTGATGGCGATAGCCGACTCGGTCAAGATGGGTCTCAAGCCTTTCGACAAGCCGATCGACATGGAAGGGTACAACGAGGGGCGCTGGGTGGTGATCGATTACGGCGATATCATCGTTCACGTTTTCCAGGAGGAGGTCCGCAGCATCTACAACCTGGACGAACTCTGGGGACGGGCGCCGCAGCTGGACATCCCGAAGGAATTCCTCTGGGAGCATAAAGAAGGGTGAGGTTGAAGCTCCTTTGGGTCGGGAAGACCCAGGAGTCCTGGGTGCGGACCGGAATCGAGGAGTACGCGGGGAGGGTCCGGCGCTACTCGCCTCTGGAGATCCTGGAGGCGCGCGAAGAGAAAGGTGCCCAGGCCACCGCCATGCGGGAGCGGGAATGCGACCGGCTCGGAAAGCTCCTGCCGAAGGGTGCCAGGCTGGTGGTACTGGATGAGCGGGGGGAGGCGATGAGCTCTCCGGAATTCGCCGCCTTTCTCTCCAGGAGCCGCGACCAGGGGATCTCCGAGCTGGTATTCTCCATCGGCGGGGCCTACGGGTTCACGGACGCCTTCCGGAGCCAGGCCTTCAAAGCGATCTCGCTCTCCCGGATGACGCTCACCCACCAGATGGTCCGGGTGTTTCTCCTGGAGCAGATCTATCGCGGCTTCACCATCATGAACGGGGAGCCGTACCACCACGAGTAAGGCAAAAAGGTGAAGTCTTCTTCGCCTTTTTCATTTCAGAAGCCGAGGGAGGAGATATGCCGAAGAAGCCGCTGCTCTTGATGATACTGGACGGCTGGGGGATAAACCCGGACCGCGAGAACAACGCCATAGCCCAGGCAAAGACCCCGAACATGACCCGGCTCTCCGCCGACTATCCGGCCAGCGTGATAGACGGCTCCGGACTCTCGGTAGGACTTCCCGCCGGGCAGATGGGGAATTCCGAGGTAGGTCACACGAACATAGGTGCTGGACGCGTGGTGTACCAGGACCTGACCCGGATTACCAAGTCGATCGAGGACGGCGACTTCTTTCAGAACCCGGTCCTTCTGGAATGCATGCAAAAGGCGAGAGAAGGAAAAGGCCGCCTGCACCTGGCCGGGCTTCTATCGGACGGCGGCGTGCATTCCCATGACACCCACCTCTATGCCCTGCTCGAAATGGCGAAGCGGCAGGGGGTGCGGGAGGTTTTCGTGCACTGCCTTTTGGACGGCCGCGACACCCCTCCGCAAAGCGGCGGCCAATATCTGGAGCGCCTGGAGGGCGAGATCGCCCGTATCGGCGCCGGCAAAATCGCCACCGTGATCGGACGCTACTACGCCATGGACCGGGACAACCGCTGGGATCGGGTCGAGAAGGCCTACCGCGCCATCGTTTCGGGTGAAGGGAAACATGTTTCCTCCGCCGCGCAGGCGACCAGGGATAGTTACCAGGCCGGCGTCACCGACGAATTCGTGCTGCCAAGCGTCATCGTCGAGGACGGCGCTCCGGTCGGGAAACTGACCGATGGCGATGCCTTCATCTTCTTCAACTTCCGCTCCGATCGCGCCCGGGAGATCACCCGCTGCTTCACCGATGCCGCCTTCGATGGTTTCCGGAGGGAGCTCTGGCCACAACTCGCCTCCTATGTCTGCCTGACCAGTTACGACGACACCTTCGGGCTTCCGGTCGCCTTTGGCAAGGACGAGCTGAAGAACATCTTTGCCGAGGTGATCAGTAACGCCGGCCTGACCCAGCTCCGGATCGCCGAGACCGAAAAATACGCCCATGTCACCTTCTTCTTCAACGGCGGCAGGGAAATCCCCTTTGCGGGAGAGGACCGTGCCCTGATCCCCTCGCCCAAAGAAGTGGCCACCTATGACCTGAAGCCGGAGATGAGCGCCTACCTGGTGACCGACGAGCTCCTGAAGAGACTCGATCAGGACAAGTACGACGTGATCATCCTCAACTTCGCCAACCCCGACATGGTCGGCCATACCGGCAATCTGCAGGCGGCGGTGCGTGCGGTCGAGGTGGTGGACGAGTGCGTAGGAAAGCTGGTGGAGCGGGTGCTGCAAAAAGGCGGCTCCGTTATCATCACGGCCGACCACGGCAACGCGGAGTTGATGGCGGACGAAAAGGGCGGGCCGCACACGGCGCACACCTGCAGCCTGGCCCCGGTAGTGCTGGTGGACGCTGCCCGCAAGGGTGAAAAGCTCAGAAAGGGCGTGCTTGCCGACCTGGCGCCGACCATGCTCGAGCTGCTCGGCCTGCCGCAGCCCCCGGAAATGACGGGGAAAAGCCTGCTGCAAGGGTAGACCTGTTTAGATCCACTCGCTGGCTGCCAAGATTTGGAGTTTTTGCCACACGAGCCAAGCTCGTTGAAGGAGTAGACCGATGAAGATCATCGCGATTAACGGGAGTCCCCGCGGTATGGGTGGGACAACTGGCAGGCTCCTGGAGGAAGTGCTGGCGGGCGCGGCTCAGGCTGGCGCCGAGGTGGAGATCGTCTCACTTTCGGCCACCCCGATCAGGCCGTGCGTTGCCTGCGACGCCTGCCACAGCGTCGGACTCTGTCCGCTCAAGGACGAGTACGAGCCGGTCAAGGAAAAACTGCTGGCGGCAGACGCCTTCGTGCTCGCGAGCCCCAACTATATCTTCAGCGTTTCCGCGCAGATGAAGTGCTTCCTGGACCGCTGCAACGGCCTTGCCCACCGCACCGCCCTGGAGGGGAAATACGCCGCCGTGGTGGAAACTTCCGGCGGTGGCGGCGACGAAGAGGTGCTGGCCTATATGGCGCGCATCGTAAACACCCTGGGCGCCCAGTGTGTCGGCAGCATCGGCTCTCCCGGCGCGGGCCCGCGCATGTTCCCCGAGCAGGAGGCGCTCTTTGGCAAGGCCCGCTCGCTTGGCAGGGACCTCTGCGATGCTGTCCGGGAGCAGCGGGCGTTCCCGGAGCAGGATCAGGTCCGCCTTGCCTTCCGGGCGAGAATGCAGCAGCTGATCTCTTTCATGGGGCAATACTGGCCCTATGAGCGCGAGTTCTGGGCGAACCGCTGACTTACTCCTCCCTCTAGCCGGGGGAGGCTTGGATGGGGGGAACTAATGCTTATGCGAAGCAAAGGCGTCCCCCTCCCTACCCCTCCCCCTCCGGGTGAGGGGACCTGTAGACATGAACCATGATAAAAGTTGAAGGACCGGGAGAAAATATGAGCACAACCGAAGAGTTGAACGATTGGGCCTATGGGCTTAAATGCGAGAAGGCCGTAGAAAATCTGAAGAAGAACGGCTTTGATGCACTTTACTGCCAGAGCAGTGAAGAGGTTTTTCATTATATTATCAACGAGGCCGGCCAGGCAAAGAGCATCGGTTTCGGCGGCTCGCTTTCGGTAGCCGACCTGAAGCTTGCCGACAAGCTGAAGGGGATGGGGAAGGAGATCCTGAACCACAGCGCTCCTGATCTGACGGCCGAGGAGAAACTGGCCATCATGCGTCGCCAGTTGACATGCGACCTGTTTCTGGCCGCCAGTAACGCCGTCACCCTGTCCGGGGTGCTGGTGAACATCGACGGCAACGGCAACCGGGCGGCCGCCATGTTTTTCGGGCCGCAGAAGGTGATTCTGGTGGTCGGCAGGAACAAGCTGGTGGACGGGAGCGTGGAAGACGCCGTGCAGAGGATCAAGAGTTTCGCTTCTCCTCCCAACACGAAAAGGCTCGGCCTGGCCACTCCCTGTGCCACCACCGGTTTTTGTTCGGACTGCAACTCGCCGCAGAGGATCTGCCGGGTGACCACGGTAATCGAGAAAAAGCCGCGCAACACCGATATCAAGGTACTGGTTGTCAACGAGGAAATGGGGCTGTAACCTGTAGTGGGGACTGGCTCCGCAGGTGCCTGTCCCCACTACAGTCCCTAGGGGGACAGGCACCTAGCGGAGCCAGTCCCCAGCTGGAGGGAGCATGCCTTTACGCGCCCTGCTGGATATCCTCTTTCCGCCGCTTTGCCACGTTTGCAAGGCCTTTATCCCTGCTGCCGGTGAGCTCTTTATCTGCGCCGGCTGCCTGGACAAAATCCCCTTCCTCGTCTCTCCGCTTTGCACTGTCTGCGGCACCCCGTTTGCCACCGAAGGCGGCGTCGACCATCGCTGCGGCGCCTGCACAATCCATCGGCCGCTCCACATTTCCCGCGCCGCGACTCTTCTGGCTGGACCGGTGCAGGAACTGATACACCGGTTCAAGTACGGAAGCCGCGTGCATCTCTGCCATCCGCTGGGTCTTTTGACAACCGCTCACCTCGCCCTCTTTTGCCGCGGGGCGGCGCCCGATCTGATCATCCCCGTGCCTTTGCACAAAAAGAGGCTGCGGCAGCGCGGCTACAACCAGTCCCAACTGCTGGGAGAAATCCTGGGAAAGAGGTGGGGAGTGCCGCTGGATATAGGGAACCTGCGCCGGGTACGCTGGACGGAGCCGCAGACCAGCCTGGATGCCCGGGACCGGGTGAGTAACGTGCGTGGGGCCTTTGCGGTGAGGCATCCAAAACGACTGGAAGGGAAGAGGATCCTGCTGGTGGATGATGTGCTTACCACCGGGAGCACCATGCGCGCCTGTGCCGACTCCCTGCGCGTGGCAGGGGTGGCGGCGATCTTTGCGGTGACCATCGCCCGGGGAGGGCAGCAGTAGGCTCAAACTGGCTGCCTGCCGCTCCTTCGCTCGCTTACCCAGTCTTCATCGCCTACTATCGCTTACTCCGACTTCTGGCTGACCGTTTACTTGCTGACTACGATGTCCTTCTTCGTGCGCTCGACGATGGTTGCCATCTCCGCCTGCTCCTTCGCGGGCACACCATAGTTGTTCATCACCCGGCGGAGGTCCGCCAGCATGGCCTGCCACTCCTTCTCGGTGATATTAAGATGAGCGTGGGACTCCTTCATCGCGCGGCCTGTGTATTTGCACGGGCCGCCGGTTTGCTGGCAGACCAAAGCAGTTAGGTGATACTTCAGCCCAGCCGCCGGCACACGCTCCCTGGCAGCATCGATTGCCGGATTGGCATTGAGAACGTCGTTTACGAGCAACAGATCGATGAAGGTGTCTACCACGACGGCGATCGGATAGACGCCTCCGAGCCTGTCATAGAGGGATTTGGCTGGCTGTGCCTCGGCGGCTTGGGCGGAACCGGCCCAAAGCAGCGCAGAAAAAAACCCAGCGAGTACGACCTTTCTCAGCAATGGCAGTGCCTTACGCATGATGCTTCCTCCTTTGGCTTTTTGTTAGGTTCGGGGTAGGCAGCAGGTGACCCTTGATAACGGCCAGCTGAAGGCTGGAGTGTCAGCCGCGTTAAACCGGACCGAATGCCTCCCAAACCACAGAGCTTTCTGCCTTATTTCATCGCGCCTGTCCTCTGTGTCCTCTGTGTCCTCTGTGGTGGGGATTGTTGGTTTTTTCGCCACGATCAACGGTTATGAGGCTGACCCGCCATCCACAGTCTGCAGCCATCTGGCTACAGTATATCCATGATTTGATCGGCAGCGAATTGATAATCCTTTTGGCCGATGGTGACAAGAGCTGTCAAACCGGTGACATCACCTTTGAATAAGCAACTAAATTGGGCCGTCCGGGGGCAAGCCAAAATGGTTTTTTTGGCAAATAAACCTATCTTTATAAGTTGTTACCGTGGTTCGACCCGTCCTCCATTTCGTGCGCCCCTCAATATTGGTTATAATTTGCAAAGGGGAAGGAAGGTGCTTCCTCATATCTAACCAAAGCAATAAGGAGGAGAGGTATGCTTGCCACGGAACAGAAAACGGGCACCCTGGCAGTAGGGGCCATAATTGCGGCAGTTCTTAGTTTTGTGCTGACCTTTGCAGGACATCCGGCATTCGGGTTCTTCAGCGCCCTCATATCCATCCCCCTCGGGATCATCGGCCTAGTGGTGGCCGCATCACCGCGGGTGGGCGGAGGGGGCGAAAGCTCCCTGTTTCCCGTACTCAGAGGGAAAAGGAGGTTGTCCCCCCGCTATCTTCCCTGGTAGCAAAACATGATCATCTCTCTTGAGAGGCTCTCAAAACGATCGGCCAAAACTTAATTCATTTTCATCTAGAAACTCCGGATGTGAACCCGTTGGTTTCCGATTCGGAAAGGGGGGGGACTTTTCATCCTGGCAAGGAGACCAAGGGTTTGCTTCGGAAGCGTACATAAGTACACCGCACAAGTAAGCCCGAAGGTTGACGCTGCCAGGGCCGGAAAAGCACGCTTCCCCCGGACGGGAACTAATTGGGCTTGAAGGCGGATATGAGAGTGTATATGCCAAATACCCTTTCTTTTACGGCAACGTTAGCCAGATTGTCAGTAATGTAATCCAATATGTGTTTATTGGGTTTTGCGCCTACAATCATTGACTTTGCGTACATATAGATATTTGCAAAAGGGTGGTACCAGCGAGAACCGAGAGGAATTGAGTCGAGGATGAGCAGTTGTCCTCCAGGTTTTAAAATAGAAACCGCCTTTTTCAGGGCTTTAATCGAATCAGGGATTGCTGTTAGTGCCAGACAAAAAACTACAGCATCTAGTTTCTTGTCCGGTGCAAATTCATACATATCCATGCATTGGAAATTGACATTGTCCCATTGATATTGCTCTTTTTTGAGGTTTGCAATAGCAATCATTTGTTCAGAGAAATCGATTCCGATAACTGTGGCTTCCGAGGGAATTTTTTTTAGGAGGCTGGGAATAACAGAGGCTGGGCCACAGCCCAATTCGACAATTGCGGCACCTGGGGGGATATTGAGGCAATCGGCCAACTCATCGTAAAGACGTTTTGCTTGCCCCAGACTCATCAAGTAGGCAATAAAATCATAACTTGAGGCTGCCAGATCATACTTTCTTTGGTTTGAAATTTGCCGAACATCCATAAAACCTCCACCCTGATTTTATGATTAGCGCTTTTGTACTAAAATAGAATATTTACTCTAGATTGACAAGGTGAAATTTGTATTTGGTGGAAGTAATTAGAGGCTGCATCAAGCAGCCTCTAATTTTACCTGGGATTTACTGTGGGGATTTACAGGGCCACTAACTCTTTTGGTGCAAAGTTGCTCTCCATGGTCCAGGCCAGGGCCTGGCACCCTTCGACGCGGAAAACCGACATCAGGCTATAGCCACTCGCTTCGATCCACGGCTTCAGGAACTCCCGTCCCGGCGAGTTGACAATCTCCTCCTTCAGTGCTTGATCCTCGACTGGTATCGCCTTTCCCCGCACCCTTACCTGGACGTTTGCCTGCCAGTCATGAAAGCAAAGCTCAACCGCGGAATTGGCCATCATATGCCGGTGGACATCCTTCATTGTTCCCGTATGAAAAAGAATGCCCTTCTCGTCGGCGCGGTAGACAAGCATGCCCCGTACTCGCGGCGCCCCTTCTTCGACGGTCGCCAGGTGGAAAACCGGATTTCTGTTGATCAGCTCAATGATGTCTTTCCTGTTCATATGTCCCCCCTTTTTCATTTGCCGACAAGGTAGACGATCCGCAGCAAAGGGGCTTCCGTATTTATGCTTTTCGCTTCGGGTATTATGCTTTTATGGTAATAATGACAGCCGAAGGGCGGCAGCCGAAGCGTTTGCGAAAGCTGTCGGTGAAGTGGGAAGGACTGGCGAAACCGCAGCGCAAAGCCACCGAAGTAACGCACGACTCACCGGCGACCAGCAGGCGACGGGCTTTGGTCAGGCGCAGATCGATCAGGTAATTCATGGGGGCCAAGCCGGTTTCCTTGCGAAAGACGCGGCTGAAGTTGGAGGCGGACATGGCAGCCACTGCTGCCATCTCATCCACGGTCACCTTTTCGCCATAATTGCCATGTAGATATTCGACGACACGGTTTATTTCTATACGACTTGCGATTTGAGGCGCCGGGGATCCGATGCCATGGGCAGCACGGAGTATGGAGTGGATAATGCGGGTGGAGATTGCCGCCAGCACCGCCTCGACGCCGGGAAGCCCCGCCTCCCGTTCGGCCATGAACTCTTTCAGCAGGCCAACCAATTCGGGTCCGGGGAGAAAGCGGCGGAAATTGTAAGGTTTTGCGGCAAGTGCATATGGCCTCGCCTCGCGCTTGTAAATGGTACGGGAGATGAAAATGGCGATATAGCGGGGTTGCTCTTCGGAGGGAACTTCATGGTGCATTGCCTCCGGGTCGATGGCCACCACTTCGCCGGGTGCGGGGGTGATATTATCACCCTTTGCCTGAAAAGTGCTGTTGTCGTCGAAGGAGAGGACAAAGGAATATGCCGGATGGCTGTGGTCTCGGGTAACTGCATAGAGACAGGGGCCGATAGCCGGTATGAACAGCCCTATTTCATCGCCTACGAAGCAGTCAACGAACTTGAGTTGTTCCTCTGATACCTGGCCTACCAAGGCACGGATCTTCCCCAGATGGTGGGTATCCAAAGCTCCTCCAATCGGGCGTTAGATTTTTGCAGTAGGGTCCTATCTCTTTTCCGTCCAAGGCTGACCGGCTTGGCTGGTCCAGCCGGAGTTGCTATTGCTTCGGTTCTTCCAGGTTCCCGACTTATCATCCGTTGTACTTACAGAGGCTTAGCCTGATTGAACGGCAGAGGTTTAGAAGGTTGACGCCGCCAGGGCGGAAAAGCACCCTTTCCGGAATGAAACTAGCTATTCACTTTATTGAAGGGTCCACTCATGATGCCAGTTCTCAAATCATAAGCAGCAAGCCGAAGTCGCTTTGGGCTGTTTTATTCCAGGGCCATCAGTAATATCAAAACGCCCAACTCGCCAACTCAAAATAGTCAAAGCCGGCGCTGCGCCCGCCCAGGCACTCTGAAAGAAAATCTTCTGCCTTGCGATACAACTTCAAATTGTTGCTCCACTTCTGATTGCCGTGCCCGTCGCCTTTGAACACGACGAACTCCACATTTTTGCCGGCTTTGCGCATGGCCTCGACCATGAGTCTGGATTGTTCGAACTTCACACGCGGGTCATTGACGCCGTGCAGGACGAGCAACGGTTTGTTTACCTGATCGCCTTTGAAAAGTGGTGACTTGGCATCCATAACTTTGCGCTGATCGGGGCGGTTAGGGTCGCCAACAAACCGGTACCACCAGGTCTTACCTAACTCCCAATACGGCGGCGCCGTTTCAAGCAACCTGGCCAGATCTGACGGCCCCACGAAATCGATGCCGCAGGCAAATTTTTCAGGTGTGAAGGTCATCCCCACCAAGGCAGCGTAGCCGCCATAACTGGCACCATAGATGGCGACTTTCCTGGGGTCTGCCACCCCTTGCGAAATCAGCCAATCCACACCGTCGATCAGGTCGTCGTGCATCTTCCCGGCAAATTCACCAATGGCTTTTTCCTGAAAATTTCTACCGTAACCGGCAGAGCCGCGGTAGTTGACCTGCAGCACAGCATAGCCGCGGTTCGCAAAGAAAAGGGCTTGCTGACCGTCAGCCCAGAAGTCTCGCGCCCACGGCCCCCCGTGGACGAAGAGAACGGTGGGCAATTTGCTGGCTTGCACCCCTTGCGGGAGCGTCAAATATCCGTGGACCGTTAACCCGTCCCGGGTTGTGAAGGAAATCGGCTTTTGGACGGGCAAGGGACTCAACACATTAATCCGGCTGCGGGTCAGCTCGCCCAGCACCGTCAACTTTTCATTTTGAATGTCGTAAAGAACGTTTTGTGCCCCGTCTTCGCCGGTGATGATGCCGGTGACGAGATTTTCATCGCGCGTTATGCTGATTGGATTGAATCGGACGTGTTTGTCGGCGACCAATTTCAGAAGAGCTGAGCGCAGCTTGTCGTCGAGAATCTGCACTTCCTGATAGTCGGGATCCAATAAGACCAGCAGCGGTTGAAATGTCTTTAGGCTGATGAAGGCTTCGCTGATGTCCACCCGCGAGTCTTCGAAAACTACCGTTTCCCGACCGTCATTCATGTCCAGCTTTACTAACGCCAATTTGTCACGGCCACGGTTGGACAATACCCAGGCCGTTTGCTTGTCGTTGCTGACCTCAAGTGGCGCCACCTTGTCAAAGTAACTCCAGGAGAAAACCGCTTTCCAGCCGGCGCCGGTATCTTCCTGCCGGCGCTCGAATATCAACCGTTCCTCTTGTTTTCGTACCCGCGCATACAGCTGGCCTTGCCTGTCGGTAACCCATTGCGCCACATCGCCGGGATTTTCAGCCATTAACTGCAATTCTCCCGTGGCCTGTTTGTAGTAGTAGAGGTCAAAGACTTTCGGGTTGCGTCGATTCGAGATGATCAGCAGATCGCCGCTGTTTTGCACCTTGCTCTGAATATAGGATGTGGCGGCGTCGAACGGCGTCAAATCCTTTGCCTTGGCATCTTTATCGCCCGCATCGATCTTGTAGATGTGAATGTTTTCATCACCTGCAGTGTCCGCCATGACGAGCAGAGACTGACTGTCCTCTGCCCAGGTGGGGCGGCCGAAACGAGTGTTGATCGTATGGACTTCATTTGATGCCAGGTCCTTAACGAAGATGCCCGGCCCAAATCCCGAGCGGCCGATCCAAGCGATCTTTTTGCCATCCGGCGATAACTGGTAAGCTATATTGAAATCAAGATCGGCGACGTATTTGCGTGCCGGAACCAAGGGGGGCATTTGTTGGGCAAGAAGACTGGGATGTGAAGCACTACTGGCACAGCCGGCTATAACCGTTAAGCAGACCAGTGAAAATACGGCTAAGCGGAGCATGTGAATCTCCTTTGGTTATCGGGTCATAGCATCGTTTATACCAGTGCGAGGTATTACGTCTTATTACACGCATAACACTCATTAGCAATAAATATATCCGTCCCGGTTTCCCTTTAGCACTCATTAGCAATAAATAAATCTGCCCCGGTTTCCCTATAAATATGTCTATCCCGGTTTCCGCTTTTACGGACCAGAATGCGTGGCGGGATCAAGAATACAAGAGGAGGGCATTCGCATCTCTTGCGGGCCTATGAAGCAGTGGGAATTAGCTCAAATAGGTCGGCAGGGAAGGGTATAGGTCCGCCCTCTTATCGACGATCTTCGTTTGAAGTTGTCGGAGGGCCTGGTAGTTGTCTTCGCGCAATACCTTTTCGGGATTGGCGGGGTCAACCGGATGTACGACCAGCCAGCTTCCTTCCCGCAACCTGCCTGCGAATCCGACCTGAGACCGATTCAGCAGTAAGTTTAGGCGATGCCGTGATCTGCTTTCTTCCTTCCCCACAAAGCCGGTTAATAGCACTTCCTTGCGGAATATAAGCCGGCAGGCGGGATCGAACTGTCTGAAGTCCAATATGTCTATATCTCCCAGGACTCCGGGCATAAACAAGGAAAGCGACTTGCCGGCATTCTCGATAATCATTGGACGTGCCACGCTAATGCCTTGTGAATGGTCGTAAGGCCCGTACAGCGTGCCGCAGAGCATTTCGACAAAGCAGTCGTTGTGAAGGAAGCCGCGCATGCCGCCATCTGAGGTTTCATAGTAGAAACTGCGGCTCTCCGGGTGTTTCGCCAGCGGCATTCCGCAGATCAGGCAATCTTCGGCAAGGGTTTCCAGTCGCGCCAGGTAGGATTCCTTCTGTCGGAGGTACCTTTCTCGATCAAAGGTATTGTTGACCTGGCAACGCGGTTCCTGAGTCTCGTCGAACTCTCGCAATAGGTGACGAGTAAGTAAGGCGTACTGCTTAAAGACCTCGGTGCCGCGGGCATGGGTCAAGACAGGATAGATTTTCCCGTCCGGGTTGGTGCCCAGGCTCTCAACCTTCGGGCTCTTGGAAATGGAGATGTCCAGGCAGTGGTAACCGCGATCGGCGGCAAGTGACTGCAATAGGGTTTTTTGGTCGCGGCTGGCGCCCTCAAACCTGATCCGCCCGTCAATGAGGCAGGGGAGCAAGCTCAGCGACTTTTTATCGATGCCGTACCTGTCGAAGAAGGTGAAAATATGCTTGCAGTTTTCCAGGCTGGGCATGTCCTTCACCGGAACGAGCACCCGGTCGGCGGCGTAGAGCGCGTTCAAGGTGAAGACATTCAACTCGGGCCTGGTGTCGATGATCACCATACCGGTAACACCGGATTCGGCCAGCAAGCGTGCTAAGGTCATGGGCGCGCCGAAACGGTACTGGATATCCCCAAGCCCGTTCGATGAGGGGATATAGCCAACGCCGTACTGTCCGAGCCGAAACAGGTCGCTCATTCGCGTTCCCATCAACAGTTCACGTACGGTACCGCTCCCCTTCGGCTCGTTGATTTCAAACATGCGGTCGATGGTGAAGTGATTGTCGAAGGAAAGGATGGTAACGGGAAGGTCTTCGCGCATAGCCTTAAGATATATGGCGAGATTGGTGGCAAGGGTAGTCTTGCCGACCCCCCCTTTTTCTGAGGCAACCACGATTATGTAAGGATGGGTCTGCACTCGTACAGTACCGCCGTCGAAGAGGGATTGGAGCTTTGCGCTGTGATAGGTTTCGATACTAGTCAAATTGCCGTTGACGGTCAACCAGTTTGGAGTATCAGGGGGAGGCCTTTAAGATTATAAGATTCTATTCGGCTAATTCCGGTAGACGCCAATCATCTTCATTGACAAGTCGTTCGCTCCGAGAAACTGCTAGAGTGGCAGCAGTTGAGTGACTCATAGTCTCTTTGCCTACAGCATCCCTCCACTGGATCAAGTTGGAACCCATTAACTGGTCATCTATTGGCACGGCTGATGCTAGTAACAAACTACCTCTAGTAAACCACGATGGAGAGTCCACTACATGAAAAATATGACTGTACTTATCACGACCCTCTTAGCCCTCGCAGCTCCTGTGGCATCTTTCGCCGCCATTGACCATGGTTCAATAGGCGAAGGTAATACTGCGGCCATGGTCACGGATCCGGTTGCCGCCCCGGGTGTGATCATAAATATTGAACTTTCCGAAATCGGTGCTCAGGTGCGGGTCAGGATGGAGCGAGTCCTGGCTCCCCTCTGACGACAAATCTGCATGAGAAAGACATTACTCCTCGGAGCAGTCCTTTTATCCGCTGTCCTTACCTGGTTTGCCGTAAGCAATTACTCAAGCGCCCGGCCCGTTGCCGAGGAGAACCTGCGCGGCCTAGCCTTGTCTCTTACCACTGCCATAGAGAACATCGCCGTCCATGACCCGACCCTTCACAATCTCGTTCCATTCCAGCCTGATGACATCGCTTTTTTCGCGATCGTGGACCGCAACGGTAGCTATCGATTCCACTCCAACCCCGATCTGGTCGGCAGGTCTGCTAAAGTGCCTATCCCCCTTTCGACTCTCCAAAACGGGATGACCACCGACGAGCGGATCACACTGCAAACCGGAGAGCAGGCCTTCGAGTTCAACGCGCCCCTGCATCTCCCGGGAGAAACGCTCGCTCTGCGTCTAACGCTCCACACCTATCGAGCCGACGCCGTGGTCCGCCGGGCTCGGCTGAATATGATGATCCTCTTTGGCCTTCTGGCTGGTGGATGGGTTTTGACCCTGGCTCTCTGCCGCCTTACCCGGCGGGAAGAGCAGCATGTCCTGGAAATGGCGCGCAGGGAGAGTCTGGCGAAGCTAGGAGAGATGGGTGCCATGCTGGCGCACGAGATCAGAAACCCATTGGCGGGAATCAAAGGGTATGCTCAGGTGATCGAGAAAAAGCCCATGGAAGAGCGCAACCGCAGCTTTGCCGGGCGCATCGTGGCGGAAACCCAGCGCCTGGAATCACTGGTCAGCTCCCTCCTCGACTACGCCAGAAGCGACCGGGAAGCTATGGCTACGGTGGATCTGGGCGAGGTCATCTGCCATGCCGCAGAACTTCTCCAGCCGGAGGCTGAAAAGCTCCGTATCAAGATCACCTGCGTGTGCCCGGAAGGGCTGCGCGTCACCGGAGACCAGGATAGATTGGGCCAGGTCTTGCTCAACCTGAGCAAGAACGCCCTCCAGGCCATGCCGGAGAGCGGCCTTCTCCGGATAACCGCAGAGGCGCTCGACAAGCATGCGGTAATAAAGGTCGCCGACAATGGACACGGCATCAGCCGGGAAGAAATCCCCCGAATCTTCGAGCCGTTTTTTACCACCCGGGCCAAAGGTACCGGGTTGGGGCTTGCGCTATGCCGAAAGATTATCGAGGAACATGGCGGCAGCATCGAGGTACAAAGCGCCGTTGGTGCAGGAAGTACAGTTTCCATAACCCTTGCCAGGCACCTGGATCATCAGGGCGGGAGTTGACCATGAAGGGACGCATTTTACTTGTTGAGGACGATGAGACCTTCAGGGGGTTTGTACAGACGATCCTGGAGGACGATGGCTACCAGGTGCTGACCGCTGCTGACGGGCTCAAGGGCCTGCATCTGATTCGAAAAGAAAGCTTCGATCTGGTAGTGACCGACTTGAATATGCCTGGCAGGAACGGCTTGGAGCTGTTTCGCGAAACCCGGCTAGATCCGGATCCGCCCCTGTTCATATTTATCACCGCCTTTGGCAAAGTGGACGAGGCAGTGGGAGCAATGAAAGAGGGTGCCGTGGATTTTCTTACCAAACCGTTGGAGAATCCCGACACCCTGCTTGCCCTGGTCAACCGGGCAATTGAAGGGCAGGTCCGGACTCGGGAGTACCTGACATTCAAAGAGGCAGAGGCTGCCGGACTGCCGCCGGAAGAATTGATCTTCGCCGGGTTTGCCATGCAAGCGGTGCAGAAACTGGCGCGAGACGTGGCGTCAACCACCGCCAACGTGCTGATCTTCGGAGAAAGCGGCACAGGCAAGGAACTCGTGGCCAAAACCATCCACCTGCTCAGCCCCAGAAAAAGGGGCGCCTTTGTACCCATCAACTGTGCGGCAATTCCTGAGAATCTGCTGGAAAGCGAACTCTTTGGCCATGAAAAGGGAGCCTTCACCGGGGCTGTCCAGGCGCGACAGGGCAAATTCGAGTTGGCCAAAGGGGGGACGATTTTCCTGGATGAAATCGGGGAGATGCCGCTTGCTTTGCAGGTTAAACTACTCCGGGTCCTGCAGGAACGGGTGTTTGAACGTGTCGGTGGGTCAAAAGAAATAAAGGCTGACGTTAGAGTCATCGCCGCCACCAATCGCAATCTTCAGGAAGAGGTGGCAGGGCGGCGGTTTCGCGAGGACCTCTTCTATCGGTTGAACGTCTTCCCGCTACCGCTCCCGCCTTTGCGGGAGCGTATTGACGCCCTTACCTTGCTGACTGAGTACTTCCTGCATCGGTTCAGCCGGCAGATCGGGAAGAAGCTGAAGGGGGTGGAACCGGCGGCACTTACTGCAATGAAGGCATACCCCTGGCCCGGCAACATCCGCGAGCTGCAGAATGTCATGGAGAGGGGCGTGATCCTGGCAAAGGACCTGGTCAGGCGTGGCAACCTTCCCGATGAGATACTGCGCGGCGCAGTGCAGAAGCCTGGTGAAAGTAGAGACGTATTGAAAACCGTGGAAAAAGAAATGATCGTCAAAGCGCTCCGCGAGCATGGCGAAAATCGGCGCCTGGCTGCGGCCGGGTTGGGGATGTCCCGCCGGACACTCCAGTACAAACTGAAAGAATTCGGCCTGCTTGACGGCGACTGAGGTGGTGCAAATCACTTCCCTGCACGGTGCAGGTGTTTGCACCGAATTTGCCTTGTCAGCTTAGATGCGGATAAATAAATGACGCAATAACTGTCGGTTATGCAATTGCGTGGTTGTGGCACGGGCCGTGTAGTACTCCTCGGGAGCAATTAAATTTTCCGAGGAGGAACATGCCGATGAAAAGAACGACAGCGCTTTATGTATTAGCGGCCCTCGCCGCACTTTCCTTTGCCAGTCAGGCCCTGGCTAAAGGTGGCAGCATGCGAGGAGGACAGGGCCATGGCGCCACTGGCGGAGCATCTCAGATGGTCTCGACCATGCAGACTGCCTCCGGTAACACCATGCAGCAGCGCAACATGTCGAGTAACGGTGCACTCACGGGACCGGCGGCAGGAACCGGATCTCAGGGCATGAGGCAGGCCGGCATGGGAAGCAGTGCCGGCCATCAGTTCGGACTGATGAATGGAAATGGCACGGCTCCTACCGCTACGCAGCCGTCGGTCAGCACGGCTGCTGATTAGCATCAGTCGTGCGGACCTGAGTTACGACACCATGCAGATGAAAAAAGGAGGGCCGTATGCGGAAATATATCGTGTTTATCCTGCTGGTATCCGTTTGTGTATCGTTGGGCGGATGTATGTGTCTGTGGCACCCGTAGCCATGCGCGGCTGGCAACGACCTTTGCCGTATTTCAGCAGATCTGGAGCGTTATGAAATGGTAAAAAAAGGCCGGTTATTTCGCACTGCCATAGGGGTAGTCATGCTCAACAGCATGCTGGCAGGGCCGGTCTGCGCCGGATTCTGGGGGGGCGACGACAAGGGGAAAAGCGGCTTGGATTTTAACCAGGGCTACGACATCGACACTGTCAGCACGATGTCGGGCCGGGTGATCTCTCAACCTCACCCTGGAGAGAAAGAATACATTGTCGTGGAAATCAAGAGAGGTAACGAAACCCTGAACGTCAGCGTAGGCCCGGAATCCTACTGGGAAAAGAAGGGGATCGCTATCCAGGTGAACGACGACCTTTCAGTCAAGGGGTCAAAAGCCCAGGGTAAGGACGGGAAATCATACGTTTTGGCCCAGAAGCTGGTGAACCGGACCACAGGCGCACAGGTGGATCTGCGCAATGAAAAAGGCGAGCCTGCCTGGTCTGGAAGAGGCATGGCCGGCTCGAGGTCGGGGGGAGCTGCCGGCAGCATGAGAAGCCAGGGCGGCGGCATGATGCGAGGTGGCGGCGGTATGATGCGAAGTGGCGGCGGCATGATGCGGCGCTAAAAACCGGAACGGCGCGGATGCATACGGGAGATTTGTTGAACATGACTATCCGGATAACGGCAGGTTGTCTAATGGCCATAGCGGCTACCTTGGTGTTGCCCTGTTTCGTTCAGGCAGAGGAATACCCCTATTCCGTTGGACTGGGTTTTGAGTTCTACTCCGGGAAATATGGCACCGACATTCGGACAGACTCGATTTATGCTCCTCTTACCATCACTGCAAGTCCAACCGAACGCCTCGGCCTCTCTATTGAAATCCCGTTTGTCTACCAAAGTAACCGCAATGTGCTTTCCAGTGTCGCCACCGGAGGCATGCAGGGTGGCAGAACCATGAAACAGCTGGCAGTTGGACCAGGTGGCATGCCCGGTCCCGGGAGCGGGATGACCTCGCCTTCATCCACCAGCACAAATCAATCAGAAAGCGGTCTTGGAGACATTACCCTCAAGATCGGCTACCTTTTGGTGCCAGAGACGGATCTAATGCCGCAAATCCGCCCGATGGCCTTTGTCAAATTCCCGACAGCCGACGAGAACAAGGCGCTGGGGACTGGTGAGTTCGATGAAGGGTTCTCCGTAGAGGTCTCGAAATGGTTTGGAGATTGGAACCCGTTCGCAGAAGCGGGCTACACCGTGCAGGGAAAGAGTTCGCAGCTTCCCCTCAAAAACTACCTGACCTGCAACGCAGGTGTCGGCTACCAGCTAGCCGAGAATTTTCGTCCCCTGTTACTCGTCAAAGGTTTTACTGCTCCGGCTGATGGGGCAAGCGGCCTGCTGGAGGTCCGCTTGAAACTGAAATATCAGGCAACCGACCGCACGGGTATCGAGGGGTACCTGGCCAAGGGAGTGACCACCAATAGCCCCGATTACGGGACTGGATTGTCGGTATTCTACGTCTTTTAACACTACGTAAGGGAGATAACACATGAAAAAACACATCGTCACCATCGCAGCGGTTGTTGCCGCTGGTCTCATTGCAGGATGTGGCGGCGGCGGAAGCACGCCGGCGACATCATCTACCGTCTCAGGAACAGTCGCCGACGGATATCTGGTAGGTGCAACGGTCTTCCTTGATAAGGACGGCAACTACCGGTTGGATGCCGGTGAGCCATCAGCTACTACAGACGCCAATGGCGCATATACACTTACCGTAGATCCTGCCGATGTAGGGAAGTATCCCATTGTGGCAATGGCGTTAAAAGGGGTGACGATCGATATGGATACCCCCAACCAGTTTGTCCAGAACAGCTATATTCTCAGCATGCCCAAAGACAGCGTCAGCGGTACGGTCAGTAGCAACTTCATTAGTCCGATGTCGACTCAGATCCGCGAACTGATGGGAACAGGTACCTACACCATGCAACAGGCGATGGATGAAGTTAGCGCCCGGCTCGGACTGCCTGTCGGAACTAATATGCTTGCCGATTACCTGACCGATCCGAACAATGCGAATTACCAGGTCATGCATACGGCGGCCCAGAACATGGCAGGTCTCATGGGGAGCCAGATGGGGCAGGTGCTAAGTACCGAGGGATCGACCACCACCGTGGATGTCAATCGTTACCGCGGCATGATGGGCATGATCTTCAGCAACATCTCCTCGGTCAAAGGCTCGGGCCCGAGCCCTGCCATGTCAACCCTGATGGGCAATATGACGGCGAACCTTCCTGGCATCACGGCTGGGCAACCCTACCGTAACATGTCAACTTCCTTCAGAGGCGGAATGATGGGCGGGGGAACAAGAACCGCCGCCGGCGGCAGGATGTGATCCACCACAGGCATCTCGGGCGGTCATTGTAGGCCTGTATAACCAGAGAGAAACCGGGACAGATTTAGTTATCTAATGATTGCCGCACTTTTCGCGGCGCCTAGGATCCCATGTCCTCACGTTCATTAGTGATAAATAGATCTGTCCCGGTTTTCGCTGACGGCATGCTTCGCCTTGTCAAGATATTGCGTCCGTGTTATTGTACAACATCTTGTCATTTTGGAGGCTATCATGCAGGCACGAACGTACAGCGAAGCTCGTCATGATCTCAAGAACGTCATGGACGAGGCTTGCAATAACCACGAACCGATTCTAATTACGCGTCGAAAAGGTGAAAGCGTTGTCCTTTTAAGTCTCGAGGACTATGAGTCCATCATGGAGAGCGAATATCTTCTTTCAAGTCCTGCCAATGCCGCTCGGCTGCTGAACTCACTTGAAGAATCTCGGGCTGGCAAACGAACTTCGATGGACGCCCTTGAGCTATGAACGTCACATTAACTCCGACTGCTCTGGACGACCTGCGCTATTGGCTTAAAACTGATAGGCGTCTGACTGAACGTATTTTAGCTCTTCTGGAGGAAATTCGTCGGACGCCGTTTGAGGGAACCGGGAAACCGGAGCCTCTACGGTTCCAACTCGCCGGTTGCTGGTCCCGAAGGATCGACCGTGAACATCGTCTTGTGTATCAAGTCGAAGAAACGGAAATAATAGTTATCGCCTGTCGTTTTCATTACTAATGGCCGCCCAAAAGGGACGCTGGGTGACTTCGTTGAGTTCCTCGTAAAATTGCAGGTTAGGAAGATAATAAGCCGTTAGCTCTGCCTTTCTTGCCCTTGGCCTCCAAGTAACTAAACCAACTGATTAGCCCTCCCCCCGTAGTCTCTTCGCCAAACCATTGATCCCGCCAACGTATACAGCTCGATCTTATCCCGAAGCCCCCGGACAGAAACGGGCTCTCCGCCTCCAGCGCAGCATGTATCAGCACCGACTCCCGGCGATAGCTTGCAATTTTCTCTGTGGTCCAGCGGGCCGGTGGCGGCTGCAGGTTCGTGATCCGGTCGGCCAGCTTACTGTCCAGGTACTCTTATGCGGGTTGGCTCTTCGCCCTGCGGTCAGCTTCCGCCCAGCGGTTTGGCGAGCCATTCCGTAAGGCATTTCCGTTGGAGAAGCCTTCTGACGTCCCCCCCAGTTCCTATACCGTGCGATCAAGACCTGAACCGCTGCTTATTTTGTTGAAAAAATCTCATAAAAGATTTAACATCCCCGCCCGGTCGATATTAATGTACATGCATGGACTGATTGAGCAAATTTCGGTTTGTGACCTCTCGCAGTCTTTATTGCACCAAATTTTTTGATGGAGGTTTCATGCCAACAGCACGCAGTCTTTCCCTACTCGGATGCCTATCGCTGATACCCGTGCTGCTGCTCTCGGCGTGCGGCGGTGGAGGAAGCTCAAAAACGACGTCGCCCCAGGCGGGGAACCTGGTGAATCCGGCGGCCAGTTATGCGGGTGTCTCCAGCCCGGCCGTGGCTACCTCGACCAACTCGGAAAGCATTGCCTTGGGCAGCTTCGGCGGCACGGCAATCAGTTCCTTCCTGGCACCCACCTCGGCGGGCAAGAACGTGGCTGAGGGGAATGAGGTGCGGATGCATCAGATGTCCCTGGTACTAAAACAATCGCTTCGAGCCATGTCGATACCCGGCAAGGCGGCGCAGCGCCGGCAGGCCCAGGCGGCCCAGGGCAAGAGGGTGCAGCGCAGCTCAAGCTACCAGTCGCCGGGACCCGAGGGCGGTTCCGTTTCCTTCACGCTGGACATCAACGACGCCACCGGCAGTTTTTACGGTTCCCTCGATTTCCAGGGCTACACCTCAAAGGGCATTGCCGTGACCGGTACCGCCGATATGCTGGGGACCTTCGACGCCACCAGCGGGGATTTCAGCCGGGTCACCCTTTCCTTCCGCTCCCTCTCCATGGCGAACACGTCCTACTCCTGTTCCCTGACCGGCTGGATCTCCTGGGGCTTCAACATCACCACGGCCGCCGAGACCCAGAGCATGGACATGGTCCTGGCGGAGCCGGGCAGCAGCTACTGGTTCAATAATTACGAGACCTTCACCAGCTATCATAACGGCACCCAGACCCAGACCATTTCCGGGCGCTATTACGATTCGAACTTCGGCCATGTCGATTTCACTACTACGACGCCCCTGGAGATCAGCTTCGAAAACCCCTTCCCCAATCAGGGATCGGTACAGTTCTCCGGCGGGCAGGGGAGCTCGATTCGCTTGAGCTTTCTGGGTTCGGAGATCCATGTCGAGGCGGACACTGACGGCAACGGTTCCACCGATTGGCAGACCACCATCGCGATACAGCCGCCTCCCCCCAACTCTCAGCCCATCGCCGAGGGGGGCGCCGACCAGAGCGTGACGCAGTTGTCGCAGGTGCTGTTGAACGGCAGCGGGAGCAGCGACTCAGACGGCGATCCGCTCAGTTATACCTGGGGCTTCGTTTCCTGTCCCAACAACAGTTGTCCCTCGCTCACCGGAGCCGACAGCGCCACCCCGTCCTTCAGCGCCGAACAGCTCGGGAGCTATGAGTTGCAGCTCATCGTTAACGACGGACAGGCGAGCAGCTATCCCGACTACCTCACTGTCAATGTAGGCGCGCCGGCGCCCGGCACTCCCAACCTGCTCACGGAACAGTGGCAGTACGGCAGCTACGGCGCCAGCATCGGCCAGGCGGGACTCATCAGCGCCGACCTCGACGGCGACGGGATCCCGGAAATCATCGCCAGCGCCTCGGCGCAAGGGTTCGGGAGCAACGCCTTCTGGTACATTGCCGGGCGCAACGCGGACGGCAGCTACCGGCAGATCTGGCGCAGCAACCGGTATTCCAGCACCATCGTCAGCCTCTCCCTGACAGAGCTTCCGGGAACCGGCAAAGCCGTCATTGTGGCGCTGGCCGACGGCACAGTGCTGAGCTACGACAGCGTCACTCGGATTCAGCTAGACAAGCGGACCTTGGCAGCGCCGATGGCTGCGCTGGCCATTGCCGATCTGGAAGGGGACGGCAGCAAGGAAGTGGTGACCAGCGACGGCGTCGGCCTGCGAATCTACTCCTTTGCAACGGGGGAGCTCAAGTGGTCCCTTGCCTCCGGTGGCGGCAGCTCGCTCGCCGTTGGCAAGGTCGATGACGACCCCGCGCTGGAAATCGTCACCACGGGCTACGGCGGCCAGGGATTCATCATCGACGGAGTCTCACGTAGCGTCGATTGGCAGTACGTGAACGGCTTCGGCGCCAAGGTCCAGCTCGCCGACCTCCAGGGGGACGCCAAGCTTGAGATCGTCGGGGCTTCGGCCTGGTACAAGATCACCATCTTCGACGGGGCACTGAAGAGTCCGCTCTGGGAGATCGCCACCGACCTCGACATCGATGCCGTCACGGTGGCGGATGCCAGCGGCGACGGTGTGCCGGAAATCATCTACGGCGACCGTCAGTCCGGCGGCCTGCACGCCATCGATGCGGCGACCCATCTCCAGAAATGGTATATCAGCAATTACGACGGCGGCATTTCCGGCATCGGTGTGGCGGACCTCGATCTGGATGGCAGCCAGGAGGTGTTCTGGGGGGCCGGAGGGTATTCAACGGGAGGGGATTACCTCTATGTCGCCGATCCGCTGACCGGCGCCATCAAATGGAAGAGCGTCGATGTCACCGGTCCGTGGAGCGCACTGGCGGTGGGAGACGTGGACGACGACGGCGAAGACGAGGTCCTCATGATCTCTGGCGGAAGCGACAGCGGCTATAACGAAGGAGTCATCCACATTTTCAACGCCCGCACCCATGCCCTGAAATACCAGGCCAAGCTGGGGATCAGGGACTGGATGGGGGTTCGTTCGGTGCAGATCGGCGACGTGGACGGCGACGGCAAGAGCGAGTTCGTGGTCACCACGGGTGACCTCTATGACGGAGTGATCCGGGTCTACAACGGGAATACCGGCGCCCTGAAGCGCCAGAGCGCGGGCTACAACGGCAACTTCTTCTCGGCCCTGGCTCTGGGCGACCTGGACGGCGACGGCAAGACCGAGATCGTGGCCGGGCAGGGACGCGAGCACACCGGGGCCAGGGGGATCTACCTGGTCGTGTTCGATGGCGACACCCTGCAGGAGAAGTGGCGCAGCATCGACCTCGGGATCTCCTGGGAGGACATCTACGACCTCAAGCTTGCCGATCTGGACAGCGACGGAAACCAGGAGATCATAGCCAGCGTCTCCGGCGCCCGCCTGGTGGTCTTCGACGGGGTGACGCACCAGCTCAAGGCGATGCTGGAGATCCCAGCTCGGGCTCTGGAAGTGGCCGACGTGGATGGCGACGGGGTGCGGGAACTGCTGGTGGGGCGCACGGACGGCAGGATCGACGTGCTGAACGGGACCACCTTCAGCCTCATGAAGAGCGTGGCGAGCTTCGGCGGCGAGGCGATCGACGCCCTGACGGTCGCGGATCTCGCCGGCGCGGGGAGCGGGGAGTGGCTGGTGACGCGCGGCGGCAAGCTGGTGGTTCTGGACCGCGCCGGAGCCCTCGAATGGACCAGCGGCGATCTCTCCGCTGGCCTGGGACTCTACAACCATCTGGGGGTCAAGGACACCGACCTCGACGGGCGCCAGGACATCTTCCTCGGCTCCAGCCAGGCCCTGTTCCACTTCGAGTAGGCCCTTCCGGCCCGCCCTCACTCCTCACCCTCCTCCCGCGGGAAGAGGGGACCGGGACGCCGGCGCGCAGCAAAAAAAACTGCTCTCTTCGCCCCCATGCCAGATGGGAAGAGAGAAGTTTTGGGGAGGGCTGAGGGGACGGTAGGTAACATCTAACATATTAATGTTGGTTGCGTCTTTCCCTCTGCTATAGCCCCCTAGAAGAGCTTGCCGCAGATTAATAAGTTACATAAGTTACCAACGTCCCCTGCGGGTTCTCCCTTCGCCCCCGGCAGCGAGAGTAACGCATGAACGCATGGACGTCCGTTCGCAGTAACAACTGCTTCATCTAGCAGGTTAAAGTCCTGCCCGGGGAATTATCCGTTCATCCCGGTAGCTCAAGGGAGCGGCGTTCTGGTAACAGAGGGTCGTAAGTTCCCAATTGGCAAAGCTTCAGGCCGTAACGCAAGTGAACCTGTACGTAGCCTCGTTAAATAATATGGAGATGCCGACCCAGTGGACGTATGGGGAAGGCCGCTGTTCACAGGCTCTGATAACGGAACCAGTCTGTGTGATCTTCCGGGGTAGCAGGGGCGGCATGTTGCGGAAGATAAGTAGTCCAGTGCTGGAGACCCGTTATGGTGATGTTGAGGAACATCAACCGGCGCGTATAAGGAGACGAAGTCGCGGCGGGCCATAACGGGAGTCGGAGGGGTCCATAGTACCGCTTGAGGACATGGGACAACATAACCCAGTCCAAGGGAAGGGACCCTGCTTTGTTCACGCAACCAAAGAGCGGAGGTAAGGGGATTGCAGACATGCTAACAACCCCAGATACTATCAGAACGCTACAGAGGAAGCTCTATCGTAAGGCCAAGCAAGAACCGGCCTACCGCTTCCACGCCTTGTATGACAAGGTTTATCGGGCCGACATCCTCAGTCACGCCTATAACCTTGTTAGTGCCAACAAGGGGAGCGCCGGCATAGACGGCGTCACTTTCGAGGCCATCGAGACGGGAGAAGGGGTGTCCGCCTTTCTGGCGAAGTTGGAAGAAGCACTGGGAAACAAGACGTATAAGCCCGATGCCGTTAAGCGGGTCATGATACCAAAAAGTGACGGCAGCCAGCGTCCTCTTGGTATTACAACGATCCGGGATCGGGTGGCGCAGATGGCCACGAAGCTAGTCATCGAGCCGATCTTCGAAGCGGACTTCTGCCAAAGCTCGTATGGATTCAGACCAAAGAAGTCAGCCCATGACGCAGTCGATGATGTATCATACGCCCTGAACGGCGGCTACACAGAAGTCATTGATGCCGATCTTTCCAAATACTTCGATACCATTCCTCACGCCGACCTCATGGCAACAGTGGCAGAGCGGATCTGTGACGGTGCGATACTGCACCTCATCCAGATGTGGCTTAAAGCCCCGGTCATGGAAGAGGACAAGGACGGAACGAAGCGGAATATAGGCGGCGGCAAGGGAAACCGTAAAGGTACACCGCAGGGCGGCGTCATCTCACCGTTGTTGGCCAATCTCTACCTGCACATACTGGACAGAATATGGGAGCGGAACAACCTGCAACAGCGACTGGGAGCCCGCATCGTCAGATACGCAGACGATATTGTCATTCTCTGCCGAAGAGGCGGGAGTGGCAAAGCAATGACGGTGCTGCGGCAAATACTAGAGCGGCTTGAACTCACCCTTAACGAGGTGAAGACGAAAACCGTCAATGTCTTCACAGGGACGTTCGATTTTCTCGGGTTCACAATCCAGATGGGACAAGGCAAGAAAACGGGGAAGTATTATCCCCAGGTTCAGCCGTCGAAGAAATCCTTGCAAATTATCAAAGACCGAATCACCGGGCTCACAAAGCGAGGCCGGACGAACATACCGCTCCAATGGTTAGTGAAAGAGGTCAACGCCACCGTTCGCGGCTGGGTGGGCTACTTCCACTATCGCAATTGCAGCAAAATACTGGGGAAAGTACGCACCCATGTTGAGCAGCGGTTGATAACGCATCTGCGTAAGCGCACAAGGTCAGAGATCGTATAACAGGATACGTCAGGTTTCCTCGCAGGTCGTTGTATGTCAAGTACGGCCTGTACAAGGTGCCGACCACAGCGGGTTGGAAGAAGGCGCATGCCTGACGGTGAAGAACATCGGAAAGCCGTGTGCGGGAGAACCGCATGCACGGTTTGATGAGGGAGGGCAGGGGCAGGGCCACTATAGAAAGTCTCCTCGTCTAACGAAAGTGACGGGAACGAGACCTATTTATATGTGCCCCAACCTGTTCTCTACTCTACCCTACTTCGCCCCGCTTCTTTTGATAAAAGCAAATTAAAATCAGACACCTAGGGGTCCATTCTCGCACGATCTGCTCAGCCCCAGGCTTGCACCGCCAACGGCTTGAAGTTGACCGGCGAGTCCGATCTAACTTCCCGGTAGGGATCTCTCAAGTCCATCCAGTATCAAGGGCTGACACCTTTTCCTTCCAAGTTATATCAATACCTGGTCCCATCCTATCCTGACCCCGTGTCTGCCGCGACAGGTTCATGGCTGCTCCTTGGCAAGCAAGCCCGGATTTACCGTCATCACATGATACATACCGTTCAAATTCGCAATCATATCCCGAACGAACTCCCGCATCGCAGCCTCAGAGTAACCGTCAGCGCGCAGGTCTTGCATCTCGCGCTTGAGAGCAAGGTCGAGCGCCTCTTGCGGAGACTTGTAGATACAAACGCCGCCGAAAACATTCCAGTGCCGGCTCTTGTCGGCTCCGTCTTCCTTGTTGCCGGGAAGCAGAAAGTTGTCTAGAGCGAGCGAACTGGGCAGGGTTTCACGAGGGATCGACTTGACCCAAGCGTATGGAATGCGGATCGCCTCATCAAGCAGGCTGACCGCCCTTTTTTTATCGCCCTCTGTAATGCGTAGCGCCTCTCGAAGCAGGAGCACCATGGGCAGGTTGTGATTGACGACATTTGGATCACGATACTTTTTGCTGGTCCGGGAGACGGCACGCAGGTAACGCGGGTCGTGTTGCGCGTAGGAAATGAGAAGGAGGAGATCACCCTCACGCGCTGTGCTCTTGTAGTACTGCCATTCGGCACGGTGCAGATAACTAGCGAGGTGGGTGAGGTTTCTCGGTGCTCCGAGCGTCTCGAAATCGTAGGTAAGACCGAGATCGGTCTGCAGGTGGCCCGAGACGACCTTGAGCACAGCGCGCCAATCCTGCTCCCCCGTCTTGAACCCGGCATAGAGTGGCGAACCCAGCAACTCGCGCAGGTGATCGCGTAAGGTAAGGAATTTGAGAGGGAGTTCCGGTTGCCCGCGCACGGTGAGTGTCTCGGCATCTTCAACCAGGTCCATGAGTGCCAGCAGCAGGTCGTACTTGGCGCCCGACTGAAAGAGGGTCTTAACCTGCGCTATTTTTTTCGCCGCGTACTCGATCTCAATGGGCGCGAGGTGAAGCTGGCGCTGGCGCCAAGCCTGATCAAACCGGATTGCCTCGTTGTAGACTGCGGCAGCAAGCGCCTCTGTGTAGGAACCAGTACCGGCCGGCGCGGAGATGCTGGAGAGCCAGTCGAGGACCGAGTCCGATGCCATTGAATAAGGCAGAGCCCAGAGCGGTCGGGGTCGGTATTCCGAAGCCGTGACATAGCGGTAGAGTTCGCGCGGACGCGGGAACGGCACATCCTCAATACGTGCTTTTTCCTCCGCCGCATAGGGATCACCAGCCGCGGCAACGAGTCGCCGCAGAATCCTGATATCCTCCTTGTCGATCATTCCGTTCTGGTTCAGGTCGAGGAGCCAAGAGCTGCCTGTGGGGCCCCCAAAAGGACTTTTCAAAACCGCATCGAGTTTTTCCAGGTCAGCGGCTGTCCATCGGTGGTCGCCATCGAGGTCGCCCAGCATGCAGAGCTCAGAACGGACAACGACACGGTGGGTGGGGATAGCTAACTTCCAGTAGGCATACCCGAGCGTACCAAAGAGAAAGAGAGCCAATAGCACGCGACTCAGGTTTTTCATAAAACAATCCTTGTTGCCATGGAATTGAAGTCTGGCAGAATAGCCCGCCACGAAAGAGTTGCCGGCTTACTGTGTTTTGAAGGTTCCCCAACGTAGGAAATTCAGAGTATGGCGCAGGACATCCTTATTCTTCATCATAAATGGGTGAGACGAGTGAACAACCACTTGTTCTTTCATCCCCTCGACCTTAGTGCTCTCGATAGAAACCTTCCCGTCGTTAGGGCCTTCTATCATGAGGCTATTGATCCAATTTATCGAGCGATCTCCGGCAACAACGCCCAGTTCGAAATTCACTCTACCTAGCTGATTAGGAGCGGAGTTGTCATCGGTGCCAAGTTCACTGCCCGCAGGCCCATTCAGTGATTTGAAAATTCTCCAGGCACCGAAACGATCTACGACTTCACTGCCCTGATTTGGAGGGCCGAGCATGACAACTCTCCCTAGGCGGGCATCCGATCTGCGACTGAAGTAATTTCGGACGAGTATGCCGCCAAGGGAATGAGTAACAAAGTGAATCCGTGAGCACCTTCTCATTCTGTCATCTATTAAAGCCTCGCCGATCACGTCATCACTGAGTCTCTCAATTGTGTTCGTTCGCGACGGATATTTGCAATTGAGGACTAAGTAACCATTTCGTGTAAGATAGGTTTCCATAACGGACATGCTTGCAGCTGTCCGACAAAGACCGTGTAAGAGAATGACTCCTTCGTTCCTGCCCCCGCTAACTCTACAGTGCTTATTGCCTTGCAATAACATGGTGTCCTCAGAACCCGGGTGTCCCGCCGCTGGTCTTATTGCGATCAAGGCAGGGGCACCGTAGCTTATGTATCTTTTGCCCCCTCGCCCAAAATAAGTCCGCTTAATTTCACCGCTGTTGGGAGCCATAGTTTCATTCCTCGATGTGTGCCAACGGCTGGCAGTTGACCGGGCGTCTTTTCGGCCCGGTCAACTGTCTTGTTGGGAGCCTCACCTTTTCCAACTCAACCCTCGTAAGCGCAGACCCCGCAACGTGGCGAATTCACCACCGGCAAAAGGAACTCTGTTTCACATGCATGGTTTTCAGCACATTTGTCGCACAAAAGACCGTTGCCGTCATAGATACAATCGGTACAAATCTGTTTGGCCGTTTTTCCGCAGACATCACATTCAATTTCCGGCATGTTGTTGCGAACCAGCAGTTTGATTTTGGAGCGTCCCGACAATTTGCCGGCAATCACTTTCCCTGCGAAAGTAATGTCAAGTTCAGTGGTGGAGCCGAAATCATACTCATGGACAAGCTTGGCACCCAAAGCAGCGAGCTGCCCTATCTTCCTGGACATAGGCACTTCCATCCTCTTCTCGCGGAAAGCACTCATATGCCCGCAACACTCAAGCCAGGTCTGGCGCAGAAACCCGTCTAGATCTTTCAGCGACGCATCAGCGGGGACTGCCGCGAACAGCCAGTAATCAACATCGCCCAACCCCGCGCCGACCACTTTGACGATTACATACTCCGTCGCTCCCGGCGTGGCAGCAAGGCAGGTTGCAAGGTGTTTCGCAGCGGATGCTTTCTTCAATTCAGCGCCACAAATATAGCAAGGTCCGGGTAGTGCTTTTCTTGGTGGCATAAAATTTCTCCTGTTATTCATTGATAGTGAAAGACAGCGTTGACTACGACAGATTCGCTCGACATTGAAGGAGCAGTTCTTCTGCCTTCTTCTTGCCAAACTGCCTTACCATGTCATCCCACATCGGCGAATTTCGGATGCTTTCTTGAAACTGCTTTGTCATTGCATCGAGTTGGTCAGGAGATGGTGGGGTGCCTTGCGCAAGAAGATGAACTCCATCGTTATCCATCCATGTAAGCGCTAAAGGATTGGACGCTTTAACAGCACTTTTTGATTTGTCAGCCTTTTTGTTCTTTATTTTTTTCATATAACTTCGTCCCTTTGTTATCAGACTTTTTTTGTGGCGGCTATTCCAATCGGTGCTGCGTGAAGACGATGTCCTTTGACTTCCGAGACGCCTCGGCCATAAGACGTTCAAGGCTGAGCCGGATGTTCTTCTTGTAAAAGTTCATAGCCGCGTCATCTGTCGGGTAGGTCTCATTTGACAGCCATTCTGCAAGGACTCAGCCGCCGCCCCTGCAGCATCCTTGATCGTCAAATCAAAGCGGGCAATGGTCCCTCAATTAGCAAGTACGAACCTCCCTCGATTACCATGTTCACTCTCACTGGTCCGTACTTACGGGAAATGCTTGCCTACGAAGGTCAGATACCCAAGACGTCCGAATCCGTTGTTCCATTTGTTTACCGACTTGAGAATTCGTTTTAGGCAGGCGACGATCTCCGCCGCTGAACAGACTCGGGCGCCGTCGGGCCGCTCTCCTAGATCGGCTGAGACGGCCTCCGTCCCCATCCTCCAAATGCAAACTTCCAGAACGTCACCATATACTTGGCCCGCCCTGTCGGATAGGCGGGGGACTTGCGGCTCCCTCCCTTGGGATATGTGCTTAAAAGTGGTGATCAGTGCCTCCAGCGCCTCCATTACATCGTAGTCGACAAGGGGTGTCAGGTGTCGGTGCACGCGAATGATGGATGATTCTATGTGTTGCAGCACATCCTCATACTCGGTCGTAAATTTAAGCATGTCCATGGTTCTAGCTCATTCTCCTCTTAAATCCTCTGTCCAATCAATCGTCCCGGGCCAACGGGCGGGAGTTGACCGGGCGGCTTTTCGAACCGGTCCAACTTCCTGGTTGGGACGGCGTATCCATAAAGGCACCTTTTTGCCCCCAAAAAGGAGCTTTTAAGGCTTAAAATCGGGCTGAAAATGATGCATAGCTCAATAATCACTGATGGTTAGTTTGGTCCGACCCCACTCGTTATTAGACCGACTCTTAACAACATCGGGAAGGGATGCGCGGAGTTTCGAGGCGAGGGCCCTCGCGGCATGGGCGGTGATAGAGCTCTCAAGCGCAACCGTCACAGAACTTGGGAAGTACTGCCGCCGTGACCAATCGACCATGTCCTGCGCCGCCCGCAGGATCGAGGAATTGCAAGCGATCCGGCCAGATCTGGCAGCCCAGATGGAACAACTGCGCTCCGCACTCACCCCCGCAACCAAAGCGTCCGCCTCTCGCCCCCTCCCTGCGGAGGACGCCTCTGACTTATGAAGTTTTCAAATATCACGTTACGACCGCCACGACGACAAAACCTTGCGTGCCCTGAGAAGAATCGGTAGGACGGCGCCAGGCAAAGTTATCAATTTATCAATGCCTGGCCCCATTGGCCACCTCTTGGCAACATCTTGGCAACATCTTCCGTCGGCGGTAACTGCCGCCAGTAGGGCTCGCCGATGAGGATGATCCCTCCGGTGCGGAGGCTCTGCGCCAGAAGCTCGATGGTGCCGACGACTCCCCCAGCGATCCACGTGGCACCGAGACATGCTGCCAAACCGGCCTTCTCGTTAGAGACGTAGCCCGCAGCATCACCATGGATGAACTTGACTTGATCGGCGACACCGAGTTCTTCAGCACGTAGTTTCGCCTGCTCGGTGAACAACTGGCTCATGTCGATGCCGGTGCCGATGACGCCGTGATCGCGTGCCCAGGTGCACAGCATCTCCCCCGAACCGCTGCCGAGGTCGAGCACTCGGGCCCCCGATTCCAGACGCAGCGCAGCGCCGAGAGTGGCGAGCTTTTCGGGTGTGATCGGGTTGTGGATGCGATGAGCACTTTCGGTGATGTTGAAGATCCGTGGAATGTCCATTGCAGAAAATCTCCTTACGGGTGTGAATGGATTCGGTCACGGTACTAACGGCTGAGAGTTGACCGACCTTGGCCGGTCTGACGCTTTGTTGAACGTTGGCTTTTCGATATATTCCGCCTCATTTCCCCTACGGTTTTTTCCCCTCAACAACAGCTACAACTCCTCCGACTAAATTGTGATAGGTGGTACTGGTAAGCCCAGCCTGAGTGAATATTTTCACCAATTCCTGCTGAGGAGGAAAAACTCTCGCTGAATCATGGAGGTACGCGTAGGCTTTCTTGTTGTTGCACCAAAATCTTCCCATGAATGGGATCATCCTTTCGAACCAGAACCAGTACAATTGCCTGAATGCTGGAATACTTGGATGCCCCATATCCAGGGAAACGACCTTACCGCCAGGTTTGACCACCCGTACCATTTCCCGGAGGGCAATTTCAATGTCAGGCACGTTTCGAAGTCCCCACCCCACGGTAACACAATCGAAGGTGTCATCTTCAAAGGCAAGTTTCATTGCATTGCCTTGGAAGAGCTGTATGGTGCTACTCAGTTTATTGTTTAGAACATTTTCCCGGGCCACGGTTAACATTTTCTCCGAGAAATCCACTCCCGTGACTTTTCCTGTCGGTCCGGTAGCCTTGGCTAGCTCAATGGTAAGCATTCCAGTACCGCAACAAATATCAAGTGCATTGTCACCTGGCTTGAGGTTGGCACACTGTATCGTGAACCTTCTCCATGCCCTGTCCAGGCCGAAAGACATAACGACATTCATCAAGTCATAACGCCCTGCAATGGCGTTGAACATCTCTTGAACAAATGTTTCCTTCTGTTCCTTTAGTGGCAAACAGTTACGTTGCATGTCTTTTCCTTTTCATTTTTATTCAACTCGTTAATGATGAGAAACTTGTCATCTGTCAGCGTTTTAAAAACGTTGGGGGGCAATGGGGGGGCAATGAGGGGCAATGAGGGGCAATGAGGGGCAATGGGGCCAGGCATTGATATGTTGATATCTTTGCCAACTCGCTAGAGGGGCAATGGGGCCAGGCATTGATATGTTGATATCTTTGCCAACTCGCTAGAAAAAACCAAGAGTTATCAATTTATCAATGCCTGGCCCCACTGCTGCACCCTCGTCTAACGAAAGTGACGGGAACGCATAACCTGCTCTTGCACTCTGAACCTGCTCTCTACTCTACCCTTTAGGTTCTCCCCTGATTTGTAAATTTTACAGACGCGACCCCCAAGTCACATGATTTGTAAATTTTACAGACGCGACCCCCAAGTCACATTGAATCTTATTGAGGACAGTTTAAATGCCGCTTGGAGTGTCAAGCTCTTCCATTATTTCGTCTCTATCGGTATTTCGCAGAAAAAAGTAAAGAGTTGAGTCAATTATTTTCAACTTTCGAGTGCTCCTATCATAATCGAATAGGGGTGGAAGGATGCTTTTCTTTATTTGTGATGAGGTCAAGTTATGAAGAAAATAACTCATATCAGACGCCCTTACATCGTCTGGTCTGTGATGTAATATTTTGATTCCATCATGGATATCTGAACGTTTTATACCAGCCTCAATTGCATGGAAATCTAAAGAAAATAGGTACTTTATGAAATAATAACTAATATAAAGTGGCACCTCTTCAGAGCTTTTTACTTTTTGCTCCACGAAAGACTCAATACTCCTGACGTGTCTACCTGAATAATCGTCAAGCTTACGCAAAATAGCTGTGTCACAATGAGCTTGAGATAGTCTATAAGTAGTGATACGGCTTTCGGTTATTCCAGCAGCCAAACAAGTCTCCTTGCACAATTCTTGAAAAACACCAATGCTATCAAATGAATTTTCAACAATAGTCTCGGCGACATCGTCAAATATCACTTGAATCAAGTCGCTTCCTTTTTTGATGACTTTCAGGAAATCTTCCTTTCGCCAAGGTTCGACCGGTACTTCGATCAGACGGTCTTGCAGATCACCATTGAACTGCGCCAGCCTGTTTTTTTCTCTCCAAATACCAAGCACAATGAAAAGAATATCGGACCTATAACCGAAACAAAGGCACTCTGATCCTGGTTACGACATAATCTGTCGCAGTCGTGGGCTATGATGCTCCTCAAAAGGAGGAGTTGCCATGACTGCTGACAAACTCAGGAAGATGTTGCC